>Ga0209777_10001329_pt1 | contig 36450 bp, 33 predicted proteins | sample FrelakmetHBP12HB_FD_187147 | JGI IMG/M metagenome (GOLD analysis project Ga0209777, IMG submission 187147) | Freshwater lake sediment microbial communities from the University of Notre Dame, USA, for methane emissions studies -HBP12 HB (SPAdes)... | ecosystem: Environmental > Aquatic >...
TTATCGGACCGTCTCAAAATCATCCTCATGATCGACAACGGCGGCTGGTCCATGGACCCCTATGTCGAAGTCGTGCAGACCCTGTTTCATTATGCCCGGAGCCAGTTCAAGGATTTGAAAATATACTTCTTCCATAACACCATTTACAGCCGTGTCTGGCAGGACCCGCAACGACGCTACAAACCGGAGCCTATTGAAGATTTTATCCGCAAGGATCCGGAAACGCGACTGATCATCGTCGGCGATGCGAGTATGGCCCCCTATGAGCTGATCCACACCAACGGGGCGATATACATCGACCAGGTGGAGGTCGGGACCGGCCTGGAGCGTCTGAAATATCTTGCCAATATCTTTCGCCATTCCGTATGGCTCAATCCCCAGTCTGAGCATGACTGGCGACACACCTTCACCGTCGGCATGATCCGCCAGGTCTTTCCCATGTTCGAACTGACATTGGACGGCCTGGAAAAAGCGGTTCAGCAACTTATGACCCGGCATTGATGCAGGCGGCGCAACTGCGCAGCTCGGTTTTGACCGGAGTCTCCTCCCACCCCACATGGCGCTTCCATTGGCAGTATCACTTACTCGTCTGAATCGTCACGTTGTGCGTCGTTCTGGGCTAAAGAACCTAATCATAACTTTCTGAAGTCATTAATGCAGTAATTAGCGGCGGAGTGCCAGCTTTGAACTGGCAATCGATAGTCCATGCCCGTGGTAACGGTGGAAAAATTTTACGTAGGCCGTCTTTTTCTATTGTTCGGCAGTCTATTACTATGCTATAAATAGTAAAATTCTAAAAGGAGGAGGTATCAATGAAAAAATCTGCCGTTCTTATGTTTATACTTTTTGTATTTGTAGTCTTTCTTGGTCCAGCACACGCTGCTGCGTTGAACCAGAAGAACACGGGTTGCGGACTGGGTTCTATGCTCTTTGAAGATCAAAATGGTCTTGCCTCACAGACCTTCGCCGTTACGACTAACGGGACCTTCGGGAACGGGACCTTCGGCATAACCTCCGGGACCTCCAACTGCGATAAACCCGCGAGTTTCTCCTCCAACAAGAAACTCAACGAGTTCGTAGCCGAGAACATGGACAATGTGGCTAGGGACATCGCCCGTGGTAATGGCGAGTACCTTAATACGCTAGCAATTCTGGCAGGGGTGCCTGAGAGCAAACACGCCGTCTTCTATAGACAGCTCCAGAGCAACTTCTCAAGCATCTACACCTCGGATAAGGTAACGCACATCGACGTGCTCAACAGCATTGAAGCCTTATCAACATACATGTAATTGTTTGCCGTTGACGAAACGAGTGGGGGTGCGGCCATTCGGCAAGTGGCGCATCCCTTTCTTTTTTATCCTTCTTCCGATTCTTATTTTTCAGATCTGTCCTGCTTTCGCAATAGAGTCCGCATATATTGATGACCTCGTCGACCGAGCACGCGACCTGAGATTGGCGGATGACTCCTATTGGCACACACTTCTTCATTTCCGGCATGGCTTGACTGGATTCCGGAGCCTCATCGATGATCCGGAATTCTTCCTCTCGTCTGTGGGCAAGCGCGATCCCGCTGCCGAATTGGAGGCAACTTTGCGTGCCTTTTTCGAGCCTTCGGAGGACGAGAGAAAGCACGCCGTATGTCGATTCATCGCCCGTTTCTCTTGGCTTAGAGAGAAACTGGATATCGACACGTCGAAGCTTCCCATGCCAGAGTGTAGTCGCTTTAACGGCATTGTGAAGGAAATACAGCCTGCCTCGGTAAGCCTCATCTTTCCTGCAGCTCACATCAACAGTCCCGCATCCATGTTTGGCCACACGCTGCTAACGGTCGATACGATAAACGGAAGCAGACTTCTCGCCTACGCGATCAACTACACCGCCGTTACGACAGAAAGGTTCGGTCCCTTCTTTGCAGTGAAGGGCATATTTGGGTTCTATCCTGGTTACTTCTCAATGATGCCGTACTACTCTAAACTCCAGGAATACAGCGACATCGAACAGCGTGACATCTGGGAGTATCGACTCAACTTCAACCGGGACGAGATCATGCGCTTGCTTATGCATGCCTACGAGATGGATCAGATATACTCCGACTACTACTTCTTCGACGAGAATTGCTCATACGTTCTTTTTTTTCTGCTAGACGCTGCTCGGCCCGGATTACTGTTGACCGACCAGAGCGCACCTTGGGTTATTCCGCTGGACACTATCCGGATTGCAGAAAAGAACGGCCTCGTCGTGGGTACAGTCTACCGCCCCTCTAGGGCAAGTAAGATCCGGTACATTGCTTCACTGTTGCCACAAGAGGATCGACTGACGGCACGAAGCGTCGCCCGGGGAGATATACCTTCCGAGCGAATTCTTGGCCTTGATGCACCGATGGAACGGAAGGTTATGATGACGGACCTGGCTAGCGAATACCTCCAATACGTCTACGCTAGAAAGGACTTCACAAACGACGTCTTCAACGAGCGGTTCTTAAATATCCTTCGCGTGCGGAGTTTCCTTGGCAGTGATAGTGCGACAAAAGTAGACTACGAGATTCCCGCTCCCCCGCGGCCCGATGAGGGTCACCAGTCGAATCGGTTCTCGCTCGTAGGCGGTGTGCGAGATAGTGACTCATTCTTGGAACTGAACGTGCGCCCCGCCTATCACGGCCTCATGGACAATGACCGAGGCTATGTTGAAGGAAGCCAGATCATCTTCACCGGCCTCGGGTTCCGGTATTACTTTGAGAGTGAGAAGCTGAAGTTGCAGAATCTGGATCTAATCGACATAGTCTCGATATCTCCCCGCGACGATTTCTTCAAACCGATATCTTGGAAAGTGCGAACCGGGTTAAGGCAGCGCCTAGGTGAGGATGGCGTGGATCACCTCGTCTACGATCTCACCACGGGTGGAGGCTTCGCATGGAAGACCCCAATGATCGGTCTTTTTTACATCCTAGCTGAGGCCGAGGCCGACCTGGGCGGAGTCTCGGAGGAGCACTGGGCATTGGGGACAGGTGGCTCTGTCGGGTTGATCAGGGACGTAGGCAATCAGCTGAAAATCCATCTTTTCGGGCGAGACATCTACTACGCTCTAGGCGATATTCACAACAGCCTGGAGCTTTCTCTCCAACTAAATTTCACCTGCGGAACGAACGTCGGTATTACCGCCGGCGTCACATGGAGGAAGGCGTACAGCGTTCATGATACCGAGAGCAGTCTCTCCTGGAATATTTACTTCTGAAGGCAGAGATTTCCCCGATCTTGCTAAGATGTGCCACCTGTTTATTCATAAGGCATTTCATAGGTAGGGCAGACACTATCTTTCAATCTGTAATTGTTGCGAGCATCACTTATTATAATTGTTTAGTTATAGGTGAAACAAATAAGAGGTTTCACCACAAAAAAGACTCCTCCTTCCAACCGCCAGTGGGAGTTCATCCCGACCTTTACCTCTGTGCCATTTCTCCTTCTTTTTCTGGTTCAAAGGCCGAGGAAGGACTTTTGTATGAGTTCTGATGACAGCAGCTCTTTGCCTGTTCCCTCAAGAGCGACCGTGCCCGTCTGGATTACGTAGGCCCGATCCGAGATATCAAGGGCTTCTTGGACGTCCTGCTCGACAAGGAGAATGGTTACACCGTCCTTCCGGATTTCCTGAATCACCTCGAATATTTTTTCTACGAGCTTAGGTGCAATGCCCCAGGACGGCTCATCAAGCATCAGCAGCTTGGGCTTACTCATCAGGCCCCGACCGATGGCCACCATCTGCTGCTCACCGCCGGAGAGGGTGTTTGCCTTCTGCTGATTCCTGTCCTTCAGAATCGGGAATATGCTGTATACGTATTCCAACCGATCTTCAATTATTTTTTTGTCATCCATAAGATAGGCGCCCAGCAGCAGATTCTTGTATACGCTGAGACTGGGGAAAAGCCGCCTGCCTTCCGGCACGTGGGACATTCCGAAAGCCACAACCCTGTGGGCGGGAGCCGTCGTGATGTCCTGCCCATTGAAGACAATCTTCCCCGATGAAGGGTGCATGATGCCGCTGATGCCCTTCAGTATGGTCGATTTCCCGTTTCCATTGCCCCCGATGAGAGATACTATTTCATTCTTTTCAACGCGGAAAGAAACGTCATGAATTACAGGGATATTATTGTATCCGAGTTTTATTTTCTCTACGTTTAGCATATTTTTGTCCGAAATACGCCCCGATTACCTTCTCGTTGTTAATGACCTCATCGGGGGTTCCTTCTGCTATCTTCTCTCCGTAGTCCAGAACCACGACGCGATTTGCAATCGGCATGATGCCCTCCATCACATGTTCGACAAGGACAAGAGTTATGCCCATCTCTCTCAGTCGCAGGACAAGCTCAACCGATTCTTTGATCTCATGTATATTCAAACCTGCCATCATTTCGTCCAGTAGCATGATCTTCGGCTCTGTCGCGAAGACCCTGGCGACCTCCAGTCTTTTCTGTTCAGAAATAGTCAGAGACGTTGCTTTCAAATATAATTTGTCCGTGAACCGGAATATGCCCGCCACTTCCTCCGACCTCGCTTGCGCATCTTTTCGTCTTGGATTTCTCAGGAATGCACCGATCATGATATTTTCCAGCACGTTCATGTCCTTGAAGATCCGGACGATCTGAAATGTCCTGCCGATACCCATCCTGCAGATCGATTCCGGGTCTTTGAACGTGATCTCCTGCCCTTGGAAAACGATTCTCCCGCCGTCGGCGTTGTAAAAACAGGATATACAATTGAACAGCGTGGATTTTCCCGCCCCGTTTGGCCCGATGAGACCGATGATCTGCCCTTCCTTCATGGAAAAGGAAATATTCGCATTGGCCGTAAGCCCGCCGAAGCGTTTGGTCACATTGTCAACTACGAGGATATCAGCACTCATTTGCTACCTCTTGAAAACAGCGCCCACAGCCCCTGCGGCCGCCAGATGGCAATCAAAATAACGAGGAGTGAGTAAATGATCATATCGATTCCCTGCCCTTCACTTCCGAGATACACCCTGGTCAGCTCCATGAGCGGGATGAACACGAAGGCCCCGACAACGGGCCCGAAGAGTTTGCCGATGCCGCCGATGAGCGCAATGATGCATAGATGGATAGACATCATGAGGTCCATCGTGCTTGACGGATGGATATATAACACGTACTGGCCGTAGAACGTCCCGCATATGGAGGTCAATACGGCGGAGATGGAGAAGGCGATCATCTTGTATTTCTGAATATCGATCCCCAGGCTCCGCGCTCCGTCAGGATCATCCTTGATTGCCCTGAGATAGTAACCCAGCCTGCTTTCCTCCACGGCATAGCAAACGGCGATGGCAAACAGCAGCATGCCGAGGATAATATAGTAGTAAGGGATTTTCGAGGAGTGGAATTCAAAGTTCACAAACGACTCCTCCAGTATGGGCATGTAAATGCCCACTGCGGCGCCTACATAGTCCCAGTTTGTAAAAATCACCACCATGATCTCGCCTACCGCAATTGTGGCGATAGCAAAATAATGCCCCCGCAAACGGAAACATGGGTATCCGACTATGACGGCAAGACCTACGGAAAGGACGCAGCCGGCCAGCATCCCCAGCCAAGGGTTGACGTTATAGTTCACCAGGAGGACAGCCGTCGTATAAGCCCCCACGCCAAAAAATGCGGCATTGCCGAACGAGACCTGGCCCGCGTATCCACCTATGACGTTCCAGCCGATGCTCATTGTGGCGTACATCATGATCATGATGAGGAGATGGCACTGAAAGGGGTCGCGCAAAAATTGCGGTACCGCCGCTAGGATGCACATGAACAATATAAATACGAGCAAACCCTTTTTCATGACCGCATCATTTCCTTCCCATGAACCCCTGGGGTCTGATGAAGACCACGCCCAGGTATAAGAACAGGACAAACATAAACTTCAGAGAAGGGGCAATGAGATAGCCGGAGAGCACCTCAACCAGTCCGACGATAATCCCCGCAATAAATGCCCCCGGCACGCTGCCGAAGCCGCCGAGAGCAACGACAACAAAAGCCATCAGACAAAAATTGGAGCCTACTTCCGGAAACACATAATAGAAGCTCGAAAGCAAGCCCCCGGCCACGCCGACGGAGGCGATGCCGATGCCCCAGGCAAGGGCAAACATCCGGTCACTATTGATCCCCATGAGTCTTGCCGCTTCCTTGTCTTCGGCAACCGCCTCCATGGCTATACCCATCTTGGTAGACTTAAGAAACCAGAAGATAAGGCCGTTGCAGATGACTGCTCCCGCTGCTGCGACAAGCTGCGACACGCCGACATAGACGCCAAAGATACTGACGTTGCCACTCGTCAGCGTCTGGGGAATCATGCGGTAGTCTGCATTCCAGAGATACTGGGCCACGCCTCGGAGAAGGATGAGAATGCCGAAAGTGACGAAGATCTGGGAAAGCATGGGAGCGTTGATGATCGGCCTGATGAAGACGTAGTAAGTGACGACTCCCAGGAGGAACAGGAGAACCGTCACCCAGGGAAGGGAATAGAGCGGGTCCATGCCAAAGAGAACAAAAAACCAGTAAGCAAAATACATGGCGACCATGAGGTATTCGCCATGGGCAAAATTGACGATATCCATCATCCCAAAGATCATGGTGAGACCAACGGCGATCAGTGCGTAAACGAAACCGATCAGGATGCCGCTCACCAGGGTTTGCGTAAATACGCCTTCCATGGATGTATCCTACTTTCCGTTCTCTTCTTTGCCAGTACTAACCCTTTCAAACCAGATGCACAAGATGTTACCTTCTGCTCTCCCACTTCGGGAAAGGCCAGATCACGTCTTTCGTAGCCAGATTGAACGGCCATACTGTGTAGCGCTCACCTTTCTGTATCTGAACAATGATACCTTTACCCAGTACATTCTGATGGGTCTTAGGATCGAACTTGATGCCGTCCCACGGCATGATCAACTGGTCGGCCTTGATGTTCGTTTCCTGGAGGGCCTTCTGGATCTTTGCCGGTTCCGTTGACTTGGCGCGGTTTATGGCATCGGCCAGGACGATCATACCCGTGAAGGAACGAGCGTAGTCGCCCGACATGGGCTTTCCGGCCAGTTTCTCAAACATGTCGGCCACCGTTTTGATCATCGGTTTTTTCGCGGAAAGGTCCTTCGCCCAGACTTCTCTGCTCAGGATATAGTCTGCATCTTTTCCAAGAGACTTAATCAAGTCAGGATCATTGAAGCCCGCATTATTCGCAATCAGAGCCGTGGGCGCGAAGTTGACTTCCTTGTACGTCTTCATGGACAGGATGGCGTCTGCCGTGTACGACGTCTGCATGATGATGGACGGATTATAACTCCGCAGTTTCTGAATCTCCGAGGTCAACTGGGTGCTCTTGGCGGGATAAGGCACGGCGCCGCTGATTTGATACCCATACTTCTTTGCATACATTTCCTGGTATTTGCGTGAGTCCGCACCAAACAGCGTGTTTTCATAAAGTAGCGCAATGGGCCCTACGGTGATCCTTTTCGTCTTTTTCAGATCGTTGAGAAAGATGAAGAAGTTTTCGCTGAACATATCGTCATGCGGCGTCGTCCTGAAGAACCATTTGAAACCCCTATCCGTCAGACCGGGTGATGTGGAACTGTCATTCAGGAAGGGAATGCCGTAGCGTTCCGCTGCCTGGGACGCCGTGGCCGTGACTGCGCTGTTATAGCAGCCGATGATGGCAACGACCTTTTCCTGTGTGATGAGGCGCTCGGCCTCTGCCATGCCGACTTCCGGCTTGCCCTGATGGTCACCCGGGACGATCTTGATCTTGGCGCCCTTCAGATTCGGCAGCCCCGCAGTTCTTGCCAGAGGCATGTTCAGATTGTATTTGTTATTAATAATATCGGCTGCTAACTCGGCGCCTTTTAAGAGACCCTGTCCTGTAGTTGCCAAAGGCCCTGTCAGGGGAAAGATGACACCGATCCGGATCTCATTCTGCGCACATGCCAGAGAGGTGAAAGATAAAACCATGACCACCGCAAAGAAAACTCTCAGAAATTTCCACATAGCTGCCTCCTATATCAGTTTATTGATTGATGCTGCGATTTCCATCTTCCTATCGAAGAGGCGCTCCGCCTCCTCCATTCCTATCATTTCGAACATCACGGGGTCCCCCGGTTTGAGGTGGGCTAGAAGGTCATGATCCACTTTGGCTATCAGGGCCGGCCTCGCATATCCTCCAAGAGTTCGTTCATGAAGCTGGATGATGGGCAAACCGTCTCCCGGAACCTGGATACTGCCGGGCAGCAGTCCCTCTGATATGATGCTCTCTTCCGCATCTGTTCTGAATGCCAGGGGTTTGCCATCCAGCCGGATACCTGTCCTGTTCAACTTCGTGGAAACTGTAAAGGTCGTCCTTCCCTTGCCGCCCAGGAATTCTTCCAAGGATTCGTCTGTGAAATAATTGCTTTCAGGACCTTCCACTACTTTCAGTGCGTGCGGCGGCATCATGCGCGGTACGAGCTCTTCCGGAATGCGCTTTACATCCACCATCCTGATGTCCTCGAAGTCAATGCTGTCACCTTTCTGAAGAGCCCTCTCCCGGTATCCGCCGAACCGGCACTCCAGATTGGTCGTGTAGCTTCCAATGACCTTGTCCAGCACGGGAGTACCGGAAAATCCCACATAATATCTGAAACCCTCCCTGACCGCATCAACCGTCAATGTCTCCCCAGATCTCGCTTCAAAAGACATCCAGGATGGTAAAAACCTGCCCTCCAGGCTGGCTCTCACCTTCGCTCCCGTAATAGCGCAACAGATGTCCTTACCAAATCTCAAAGAAAATTTTTCGCCGAACACCTCTATAGCTGGCGCATCGCCCCTGTTGCCAAGGAGATGATTAAGGACGCTCAACGCGTACAGGTCCAGAGCAGGCGAGGTCGGAATGCCCACTTCCCTGTATCCATACCTGCCGCCGTCAACGACAATTGACATGATCCCGGGATGTATGATCTCGATCATGCTCGTATGAATCTCACTTCGTCACCAATCTGGAAGATGCTGTAAGGCTCCTTATTGTAATCGAAGAGCTTCTTGTTCGTCTTTCCTATTATTCTCCACCCCGCCGGCGACTCAAAGGAATATATTCCTGTCTGGAGCTGGGCCAGGCCGACAGAGCCCGCAGGAACTCTCAAGCGAGGCGTCTCAAGCCTCGGAACATACAGCCGCTGATCGAGGATTCCCAAATAGGGAAACCCGGGCAGGAATCCCACCGCAAAAACTTTATATATGACGGAGGTATGGATCTCTATGATCTTGTCTTCAGACAATCCCGTGTGGGACGCCACAAAATCAATGTCGAAGCCGCTTTCTCCGCCGTATTCTACCGGAACGTCGTGGGTTTTCGGTTCCGGAATATCGATATGGGCTATCAGGAATTCCTTGTCCCGCAAAGAAGCAGTCAGCGCTTCGTATGAAGTTTTCCTCCTGTCAAAGAGAATGAGGCAGGATCTGAAGGAGGGTATGATGTCGGTTATTTCTTCTAATTGGAGGGACTTCAGAAAAAAATAATATCGTCTTACCTTTTCATGGATCTCCAAATCGATTTTTTCTCCGAATAAGATCCGTATCCCCTCTTCGCCATGCCTTGAAATGTTCATACGCTATAAGAGATCTGCCAATGGCTTGACGTGAATGTTTTCCTCTTCAAAATACGTCTTCAGCCTTCTTGCAGCTTCAATGCTTTCCGGGTTATCACCGTGCATACATAAAGTATCGACTTCCATATCCAACCAGCGGCCGCCGACGCTCTTGATTCCCTTCTCTTTGACCATGCATACCGCCCTTCTTGCGATCAGGTCCGGATCTTTCAACACCGCCTCTTTGTGTTTTCGCGACAGAAGTTCTCCGTCATCACCGTAGTTCCTGTCCGGAAAGGCCTCCAGCGCGATTCTCACGCCCTTCTTTTTCAGCGCCTTCTTAAGCGCCGCTGTCCCAGGCGTGGTAAGCGTCAAAAAGATCACGTCTCCGAAGGCGCTCTTCACCATTTCAACGATTTCCAGAAAAAGGCTTTCTTCTTTGATCAGGTGATTATAGAGGGCGCCATGCATCTTTACGTGCTGCAATGGTATTTGATGAACGGCGAGAAAACCCTGCAGGGCTCCCACCTGGTATATGATGGCGTTTATTAATTCCTTCCGCTCCATGTCCATGAACCGTCTTCCGAAACCCAGCAAATCAGGATAGCCGGGATGTGCACCTGCTCTGACCCCGTGGTCTCTGCAGAGCCGCACCGTCCTTTCCATGACATTAGGATCCGATGCATGAAATCCGCAGGCGATATTGGAAGAAGTGATGTGGCGGATGATTTCTTCATCTCTGCCGATTTTGTAAACCCCGAAGGATTCCCCCATGTCGCAGTTAATATCTACAGAAATATCCATATCCTTCTCGCAAGAAACTTCCCCTAAAAGAAACGGGGTTGATGAATCCGTGGGTTCGATGTTAAGGGCTTATTTAAAACTTCTCCCTCCAACTGTCAATGGGAATATCGTTGTCAGATTACTCGGCACATTAAGCACTTCATGTGCAGCATCCTTGCATCGATACATGTCGTTTCGACCTCGACGCTTACGTTATCCCACCCTCCTACCAGAGTTCATTAACCCAATAAAATTATCGGAGACCTCCGGCTTGAAATGTGATACATATTAAATTGTAGATTGATTTGTTTGTCAAACCATTCAGAATGGGTGTGGTCATTGAGCAGCGACAATAATGATTTAGCACTCGTATTAAGCGGAGGAGGAGCGCATGCCGCCTATCAGGTGGGCTTCTTGCGTTCCTTGGCAGATCAATTTCCTCACCTCAATATCCCGATACTAACAGGCGTTTCCGCAGGCGCCATCAATGCAACATTCATTGCCAATCATCAAGGCACGTTTGCGGAAGCCGTCGACGCACTGAGCGATTTCTGGCTTAAACTCAAGAGTGATCATGTCTTTAAAGTGAACGCATGGACCCTTTCAAAAAATATTCTGCGATGGGGGTTATCGCTTCTGTCAGGAGGCATGTCCAGGACAAGGTCTCCGAAAGGATTTGTGGATACTACACCTCTCAGAAGAATGCTGCTGAAGGGATTCAAATCATCGGACGGCGGAATAATAGGAATCCGCGATAATATACGGCAGCAAAACCTAAAAGCCCTTGCCATTACAGCTACAAACTATGCAACAGGTCAAACCATAACATGGGTTCAGGGGAAGAATATCGAAATGTGGGAAAGGCCGGATAGACACAGTGTCATGACAGATATTACCGTTGACCAAATCATGGCTTCCACGGCTCTGCCTATTTTCTTTCCAGCAGTCAAGGTCGGCGACTCCTGGTACGGTGATGGTGTCATTCGCCAATCAGCGCCACTTTCGCCTTCTCTTCATCTCGGCGCAGGGAAAATCCTGGCAATCTCGACCCGTCATAAACCTATTGTACAAGGAGTAATTTCTAAAGCAAGTCTTCGTTACCCATCCATTGCACAGATCATGGGCATCCTGATGAATGCTATTTTTCTGGATTTGCTTGACCAGGATGCGCTTGGACTGGAACGTGTCAACCGCGTTCTTGCTAACTCACCGTCAAGAGAAGACCTCAATCTCCGGCTGGTCCGGGCATTTGTATTACGTCCCTCCGTAGATTTAGGAGTGATAGCGGGAAAATATGAACGCGATCTGCCCCGATTGTTTCGTTTCTTAATGCGGGGACTCGGCACCCGTGAGACGGAAAACTTTGATTGGCTGAGCATGGTCATGTTCGTTCCAAGCTATATTCGGAATCTCATGGAAATCGGAGCTGCCGACGCCAACGCCCGCAAAGAGGAGATGGCAGCACTGCTTGCACCATAGAGAGATTTGAAACACTGCCATCGCCTAAAGAACTTCCCCTCCCCCGGTAAAAACCTCAAATATCAGAGGGCCCCGCACGTGAGGACTTGTCAGGACAATACACGATCATCCTTTTTCTCATAGTGAATAAGATTTTTCTTACGGAAAAATCAGGGGCTCCTCTATGGCGCCAGCGGACAGTACTATGTAAACTAATCATCACAAATCTTGAAATGGAGGTAATCGATATGGGAGACATAGTCTATTTTGAACTGCCGGCGGATGACATGGCGAGAGCGAAAAGATTTTACAAGAAACTTTTTGACTGGGAATTCGAGAAAATTCCCAAATGGGACTATTGGATGATCAAGACTGGCGGCAAGGATGCGCTTTATGGCGGCTTGACGAAACGGGAAAAGACCAGGAAGGCGGTCGTCAATTATATTGATGTCGAATCAGTCGAGAAATGCAGCGTCAAGATTGAAAAGGCCGGTGGAAAGATTCTAGTTCCCAAAATGCCCGTCAAGGGATGGGGATATTTTGCTATCTTTAGAGACACGGAAAATAATATCCTGGGCATCTGGGAGGATGACGAAAGCGCGATGTAAGGGTATGTAGAGAGCATGAAAATTTGGGGTCGGGAATAACGGTATCTACGCCTTCACACCCGGGTATCATGTATCGACTTTTTTCTTTTTCGCCACAATCCGCTTCATCGCATCGCCCAATGAACCAAGCGATATTGGTACTTCACCGACATATTCATGATAATCGTCTTCAGACATTTTTTCTATCTTGCGCCCTGCATCATCGTGCGCTTCAGCCTCCGGTATGGAAAGGGATATCCGCTTTTGATCCCGGTCTATCGCATCAATCCTCACTTCGATTGCTTGTCCCAATTTTACTACGTCGCCGGGATGAACGATCCTCTTCCCTTTTCCCAGTTTGGAGATGTGAAGAAGGCCGTCAACTCCCGGCCCCAGATTGACGAAGGCGCCAAATTTCGTCAGACGCACAACAGTGCCTGTATGAAAAGTCCCTACGGGGTATTTTGCCTCTGCCTCATTCCACGGATCGGACAATGTCTGTTTCAGAGAGAAGCTGATACGATTGCTTTGCGGGTCCATTCTAGTTATGACTACATCCATTTCTTGACCGAGGGACAGACGCGCATAAATGTCCTCCACACGGTCCCAGCCGATCTCTGAGATCGGAAGGAGGCCCTGCAAACCGCCGATATCCAGAAAGGCGCCGAAATCCCGGATCGAAACGACGGTCCCTTTTACGAGCATCCCCTCACGCAATTCGGCCTTCCGCGCCTCTTCTTCCTTCTTCTTCTGCTCTTCCAGGATGGCTCTGGCAGACAGGATGATATTGCGCCCCCGCTCTCCATATTCAAGAATTCTGAAGGGCAGGCGTCGGCCGATATAGTCTTTCGCATTCTCCGTACGCCTGAGGTCAATCTGGGAATATGGGCAGAAGCCCCGCATATCCCCTACCAGTTTTATCTCAAAACCCCCTTTGATCTCTCTTTCGACGATACCTTCAATGGGAATCCCGCTCCGCCAAACTTCTTCAATATGGGTTCGTGCGGAATCTCCCGCGCCTATCTTTGTTGTAAAAAGTTTCTCGTTGTGCTTCGATGAAAGAAAATAGGCCTCAATAGAATCGCCTTCCTTTACAGAAAGATTGCCATTTTCATCGGCCAATTCTTTTCTATCCAAATAGCCTTCGCTTTTCCCTCCCAGATCGAGGAAAATCCAGTCCTGGGTGATCTTAACGATGGTAGCTTGAATCTTCTGACCCGGCTCCAAGAAATCTTTTCGCATCTCGGTTTTTTCGAACAGTTCCGCAAAACTCTTTTCTTCATTTGAACCATTTTTGTTCTCTTCCACCATGTGACGCTATTCCTATTCTTAATTTATGTGATTATTATAACTACATCTGCCAAACAGTGTACTTGATTATCCCGCTATTCACAATATAAATTCAGGCGTGCTCCGTAAGTAATATCTTGTTGAAATATCAATTATTCATTTTTGTTGTGATCATTGGCAGCAGTTTAATAATGTTGACAGCCACGGAGGTCTTCTCCTATACTTTGCAATACTGAAATAGAATTCCTGTGGAAGCCTGCCCCGGAATGTTCTTATCGGCGTAAACAATAACAGAAGATGTGCAGGAGGAACGGTGAACTGGCCGGACATTATAAAGCAATTTGCCGAACTCGACTTATGGCCGTGTTCGGCCCTCGACAAGAAAAAAGACGTCGTAACAGTGTTGCCATGCGGCGATGCTGATCTCGAACGACTCGCGCGGATGTACGACACCTATGAACCAAAGGCCGCCATCCAGGGGCTGCCCCCCGTCGACCAGAAAACGCGCATCGAGTGGATTCGCAGTTGCATCCGTAACGCGATGAACCTCAAGGCCGAAATGGCTGGCGCCGTCGTCGCCCACGGCATGCTCTTTCCCATGCCAGACCCGGATATAGTCGAGTTTACCCTCTTCGTCCACAACCGGGTACAAAATCGCGGCATCGGCAGCATCGTCGCCTACCCTCTTTTTGCCGCAGCCAAACGCCTCGGATACAAAAAAGTATGGGTATTTGAAAGTCGCAACAATGCTCGCGCCCTGCGCATATATTACAAGGTCGGTTTCCGCGAGGCCCGTCGCGAGGGCAATGAGCTGGAACTGGAACTCGACCTCTCGGGCCTCCCTGAAACGCCGGAGCTGTCCGACATAATAACACCCGTGGAGCCGTCAACGGGATTCATCAAGTCGCCTGACTACCTCGAAGGCCAACATGTGCTGCCCGACACGCGGTCCGTCATCATCTACTCGCCCCGCTTCGAGGAATTCACCATCGAGAAAGACCATCCATTCATCACGGCGCGCTCCCGTCTCTTCCTTGATATGTGCAAGCACTACGGTCTTCTCCATTTGGCCGGTACCCAGGTCATGGAGCCCGCGCCCATTGATGAAAACTCGGTACTCGCCTTCCACGACGCACATTACTATCATTACCTCGTCATGGCCTCCATGGGCGTATTCACTCCCCGCCTGCTCTCATACGGCATCGGCACTGGCGACAACCCCGTCGCACGCGGTGTACTCGAATACTCCATGCTCGCCGTCGGCGCTTCCGTCATGGGTGCTGATCTCTTAATTTCACAGCCAAGCATCGACCTCGTATTCAGTCCCACAGGCGGCTTCCACCACGCCGGCCCCAATTATGCCTCCGGATTCTGCTACCTTAACGACGTCGTCATAGCCATCAAGTATCTCCTCCAGCAGGGCCGCCGTGTTCTTTACTTCGACATCGATGCACACCACGGCGATGGCGTCCAGTTCGCCTTCTACGATGAAAACCGCGTCCTTACCATATCCCTCCATGAGTCCGCGCGCACGCTCTTTCCCTGGAACTCGGGATTTGAGAACGAACTTGGCGAAGGCCCCGGCTATGGCTATAATGTAAATGTCCCCCTTGCACCCGGAACAGAAGACGAAATCTACGGTGAAGTCTTCCGCCGCATCGTCTCGCCCCTGGCTCGCACGTACAAACCCGATGTCTGCATTCTTTCGGCCGGCGTTGACACCATGTACACCGATTCCATGTCGCATCTCTCTCTTACAAACAATATCTATGCAGAAGTCATTTACGGTATTCATCGACTAGTGCCGAAGATGCTCATGCTGGGCGCGGGCGGCTACAACCCCCGGAACATCGCCCGCGACTGGACACTCGCGTGGGCCGTGCTCAATAACGCAGAACCAGACGGCGACTACTTCGGCCAGATGGGCGCCCGCAGCGCCGCGGCTATAGAAGGCGCTTCACTCCGCGATCCATACCCTTTCATTTCTCCCACCAAGATTGCCGAGGCCCGCGCTGAGGCCAGCCGCGTCATAGCCTACCTTGAGACAAATGTCTTCCCGATCCACGGCCTCGCCCCGCAGCCGGCGTGATGCTTTATCAACGGTGTATTCCTGCCATTGCACAAATGACAGCAAGAAAACGATTAATCTCGAAGAGCGCTACTTTTTACTTGTACGTGTGAAGTGGGGGGAATTGCCGTTATGGCTTATAGTACATTAGCTGGCGGGCGTAAGGTGCGACGAGTTCGCTGAGGTGGCCCATTTCCTGGTCTTTCATCAGCGTAAATGACTCGGCGCACCTCACATTTTCTTCAAGGTGTGCCGTCGTATCGCATCCTATGATTGCCGTTGTGACAAGGTGAGAGAGGGCAAACCGGTAGAAGGGCTCTATCGTATGGATTCCGGGGATTCTTGATGCCATCCCCCTGATATAGACCTTCATGGCAATGATCCCCATATCCTTTTGCAAGGCAAACGGCATGAGGTCTTCTATAAAATTTAGATATTGCAGTTCTGCGGGATTGACGGGCATAAGCACTGTATCGAAGTCGGCAAGCTCAATGCAGCGCCTGAGGATCGATGGATTTTCATGGCCGGTGACGCCGATGAAACGCACAAGACCCTTTTTCTTCGCCTCTTCAAATGCCTTCAGTGCGCCTCGCGGAGACGTGACCTCTTCAATGTCCTCTTCAGTTCTCATATCATGCATCTGCCACAGGTCGAGATGGTCAGTGTTCATGGTCTTGAAAGAATCGAGGAGATGTGCATGGGCCCCTTTCCAGTCGCGAGCATGGGACTTGCCCGCAAGGAAGATATCTTTCCTTCGCTCTTTCAACGCCTTTCCGTGGTATGATTCGCATCCTGCATAGGCCTTGGCCGAATCAAAGTAATTAATCCCAAAATCAATGGCCCGGTTGATCAGTTCATAAGCCTCTCGTTCGTGGCCGTATGTCCGGAGGACACCCTCTCCACCGAGACCCAGGATGGTCACATCCACGTTGGTTTTGCCGAGTCTTCGTCTTGGGATCATATTGTTGTCGAACCGCGTTGATGAAAAAGCTGCTTTCCTTCCGAGAGAGTATAGGAAAAGGTCAGTTGTGCGTCAAGAGGAAAGGAATGAAACTGATAGATTATCAATTTATTCTACCCACCGTTTACTCCCGACAATCATGAATCACAAAATAAGCCCCTTTGCGAAGATGCGCAGAGGGGCTTTGGCGAGGATTACAGATCGTGAAAAGATCTCTTATGTTTTCCGCAGGTGAAGGATGATCTCAGACATCCTTTCGCTTCAACCAAGCATCCTGATACAGCCTGCCGATGCAGGCAAAGATGGCCAGGAAGAACAGTCCGAACATAAAGTTGGGAGAAGTGCCCAGAAGTTCATCCAGTTTGTGGCCTGCATAGAGGAAGAGGAAAGAGGCAATCACAATCACAAACCCCCACGAACTCAGCATGAAAATAGCTCTGTACATCTTGCGGTCTTGGTTTGTCTTGTGCGTCGCTAACATGGCCTTATCCTCCTTTCCCTCCAGCTTTGATCACCATACTGCCATGAATGCCAAGCTTGTCAGTTTAGCTTACAAGGGTCTTAATGGCATTGAAAACCGGCGCCGTGAACAGGGCAACGAGAATTGTATACATCGTGAAGACACCCATCAGCTCACCGGCATAAAACCTCGGATATTTTTGCTTCAGGGAGATGACCATCATCCCGCCAATAATCAGACATCCAAGCTGAAAATACGGGAAGTCGCTCACACTGGCTGTTGCATACTCAGCAAAACCGAACGTAGCCGTCATCAGCACCACAAATATCGCCAGGCCTAATGTCTTAACTGTCTTTTTCATGATCTGTTTCCTCCTTGGGTTTCTGATTTATTTGCCATTACATAAATGAAATATCCGTGCCAGCTTTATCAGATTCCGTATAATTATCTGTAACGTGTCTATAATACAGCTGAATCACGTTCTGCGGAAACATTTGGATGAGGTATCAGCGCCCTGAAAGGAAAGAAATATTGAATGAAACATTCAATGACATTGAATGAAACGAGAAATCTTAACGCGACAATGGCTGATCATCTCCGCCTGTTTTCCCGTATCTTAAATCACACGTGACCTGATTGATGTCTTTCTGAATCCATTAAGTTACAGGATCCTATTTATGGGAGAGAGAAATACTAGGAGGCGGACACACCATGAAATTCCCGTGTCGTGCGGCTCGTTACAATCGCATTAGGTATAGATTTTTTAAAGCCTTTATGTAATTATTTCGATGAGCAACTTTTTTATTATTACAGCCTGACGAACGTGCAATAAGAAAAGGAGGATCTATATGATAAAGGGAAGCCTTTTTGTCGCCATTCTCTTAAGTCTTATTTATGCAGTGGCGGCCTTTGCAGCGCCGAATTACCAGGAAGGGCTCTGGGAGATTACGACTACAACGAACATGCCGGGCATGCCGAAGGAGATGATGCGCCCCATGAAGCACCAAGTCTGCATGACAAAGCAGAATGCTGTGCCGCAGCAGCAGCAAAAGGATGAGCAGCAATGCAAGATGACGAACCAGCGCACAGTCGGCAACAAAGTCTTTTGGACCATGACTTGCAAGAACGGTACAGTCAGCGATGGCGAGATAACTTATAGCAAGACTACCTTCGACGGCTCCCAGACTACGAGGACGAGTCACGGCGGTAGGCAGATGACCGTAAAGAGCACAATGAGCGGTAAGTACCTTGGCCCCTGCACTAAGTAAAAGCTGTACTTTGAAAGCGCTGGCTGTGCTCCACAATTGTCATTTCTGTTCGCTTAAAATGGGAAGATGAAAGCCTCTAAAAAGCGAGACCATGATACCAATTTCGCAACCCATAATTACGCCATGATTCCAGCGGCTTTCCTTGTCCCGGGATTTCTTCGCTGTTAACAGATTCGCCGTTGAGTAGAAGGCAACGTGAATCGCCTTACTGTAAATGGGCCATTCATGAAAGGTAGCCTTATGGAAGCAATCATAGCAGGAGGTGCAAATTTTTATGATCCGTACCCGCTTTACTGAACTATTCGGTATCAAGCATCCTATCGTGCAGGGAGGGATGCAGAATGTCGGCTGCGCGGAACTCGCTTCTGCTGTGGCCAATGCCGGGGCCCTCGGTGTCATTACGGCACTCACCCAACCCACTCCTCGTGACCTTGTGAAGGAGATTGAACGCACAAGGCAGATGACGGACAAACCGTTTGGCGTTAACCTGACGATCCTGCCTGCCATCAAGCCTATACCCTATGAAGAGTATGCCCAGGTAATTGTCGACTCCGGCATAAAGATAGTCGAGACTGCGGGTAATAATCCGGAGAGATTTCTGCCCGCATTCAAGCGAGCAGGAATCAAGGTCATCCATAAGTGCACTTCAGTCCGCCACGGACTCACGGCTGAGAAGATTGGCTGCGACGCTGTGAGTATTGACGGTTTTGAATGTGCCGGTCATCCAGGCGAAGATGACATTCCCGGCCTTGTACTCATCCCCGCCGCAGCAGATAAAATCAAGATACCCATCATAGCGTCAGGCGGTTTCGGCGACAGCCGCGGCTTAGTTGCCGCCCTCGCCCTTGGAGCTCACGGTATCAATATGGGCACCCGTTTCCTGGCAACGAAAGAGGCCCCCGTTCATGAGAACATGAAGAAAAAGATCGTCGATTCCGACGAACGGCAGACGACTTTAATTCTTCGAACATTGAGGCATACGGGGCGTGTCTACCGCAACAGCGTCGCAAACAAAGTTCTTGAGATGGAGTCTCGCCCCGGCGAGACAGACTTTGCAGACCTCTTACCTCTTGTTGCTGGTGAAAGAAGCAGAAAGGTCCTTACAGACGGAGATTTGGAAGCCGGCATCTGGTGGACCGGCATGGTCATGGGACTGATTCATGATATACCGACAGTGCGAGAACTCATTGAGAGAATCGTGAATGAAGCCGAGCAGCTGATAAAGGCGAGGCTCCCGATGCTGTTGTCTTGATTTCACCCCTACCCTTGGTGGCCACCTAAGTCTAATATTGAAGGCTTACGAAAAATGGCTGCATTTTCTTCTTCAAAAAAATCTAAATAGCTAAAGAATATAGAATGGCAAACTGGCATTGAGTGTTCTAACGGAGAATGCTGCGCCGGAATTTTGTGGAGCCTTTTTCATTGACAATTTTTTGCCTTCTGCATTATTGTCTCACACGGCTGTACCATACATAATCGAAAGGAAGGAATCGCGCATGTACGAAAAGAAACCCTGGCTGAAATTTTACGGCGATATCCCGGAATCCATCAGTTACCCGCGCGTGACTATGTATGAAGCCGTTATGAAAACAGTGGAGCGGTGTCCGGAGGCTACCGCTTATGATTTTCTCGGGTACGCCTCAACTTACAGGCAATTCGGCCGCGACATCGACCGGTGCGCAGATGCGCTGGCTTCACTTGGCATGGGGATGGGAGACCGGATTACCATCTCCATGCCTACTACGCCCCAGGGGATCATCTGTTTTTATGCCGCAAACAAGCTTGGCGCCGTGGCTGCCATGATTCATCCTCTCTCCACTGCAAAGGAGATCGAGTTCTATCTAAATTCAAGCAAGAGCCGCTTTGCCCTGACCTTGGACGCATTCTACGGTAAATTCAGCGAGATCAAAGACAAAACGCCTCTCGAAATTTTGATTTTGACTCGTATACCCGATTATCTCAAGGGAATAAAAAAAATCGGCTTTAACCTCACAAAGGGACGTAAGATCCCGCAGGTTCCCAAAGATCCCATGGTAAGGTGGTGGGACAAGCTTATGAAAGGCCATTATCCAAAAGCTTCCAAGGCCCGGATGGATACGGATGACATGGCTGTAATCCTTTACAGCGGAGGAACAACGGGCGTCCCCAAAGGGATCATGCTTTCCAACATGAACTTCATCAGCGAAGGCATGCAGGTCTCTGTTATTGGAGGTCTCTCGGAGAAGGATACCATCCTCGCCATCCTTCCTATCTTTCATGGCTTCGGCCTCGGCGTTTGCGTGAACGCCTGCTTCATGGGCGGCGCCAGGAGCCTCCTCGTTCCCCAGTTTACGCCGGATACTGTGGCCAAAGTAATCAAAAAGAGGCGTCCCACATTCGTGATTGGAGTGCCCACCCTTTTTGATGCCCTTGGCAAGAATCCTGGTTTCCAGAAGACCGATCTGAGATGTCTCAGGGCCACCTTCAGTGGCGCCGACTCTCTTCCGCGAACTGTCAAGGAGCGCTTTGAAAAGATCGTTAAACAACAGGGGGGAACATGCCAGCTCCTCGAAGGATACGGCCTTACGGAAGCGGTTACGGCCATCATGGTTACTCCCTTTGACCATTACCGGGAAGGAAGTATCGGCATCCCTTTCCCGGATATGCTCGCCAAGATCGTGAGAACCGGAACAGAGGAAGCCGAGGCAGGTCAAGAAGGCGAGATATGCATCCATGGCCCGGCGGTTATGCTCGGGTATCTGGATAACCCGGAAGAAACAGCGGAGACTCTAAAGATGCACCCTGATGGAAGGGTATGGCTTCACACCGGCGACATAGGTACCATGGATGAGGACGGATTCTTTTATTTCAAGGTCAGACAGAAGCGGATGATCAAATCATCTGGCATGAACGTCTACCCCGCCCAAGTGGAAGATATCCTGTGCCTACATCCCGAAGTTGAAGGGGCATGCATTATAGGTGTTCCGGACGAATCTCAGGTGCAGCGGGTAAAAGGCTTCGTGGTCCTAAAGGACCCGGGAAAGGCAGGCCCAGAGATGGAGAGTGCGCTTATTGATCATTGCCGGGAGCATCTCATCAAATGGAGCTGCCCTCGTGAGATTGAATTCCGCCAGACCCTGCCGAAGACCATTGTCGGCAAAATCGCCTATAAGGTACTTGAGGAGGAAGAAATCGCAAATTTGAAGAGTTCAGGAAAATATGCGGGGGACTGAAATGGGGAGTTTCGTGAATGAAACAACCGGATGAATTCTATGAGGTCTTGAAAGACCCGGCATCATACGGCAGGAAGTTGAAGGAACAAGGGCGGAGGATCGTAGGATATTTCTGCTCCTATACGCCGGAAGAAATCATATACGCCGCGGGGGCGCATCCTTTTAGGATTTTCGCTGCAGGGGACAATATTCACTTTGCCGACGCCCATTTGCAGTCCTATTGTTGCTCTCTGGTGCGAGGAGCCCTTGAAGGCGCCCTAGCAGGCAATCTTGATTTCCTCGATGGGGCCGTTTTTCCACACACCTGCGATTCGATCCAGCGTCTCTCGGACATCTGGCGCATGAATGTGAAAGGACCTTTCCACGTTGACGTGGTGTTGCCTGTGAAGTTGGATACAGACAGCGCCAAGGCATACATGATAGATGTCCTGAAAAAATTCAGGCATGACCTTGCCTCGCGCCTGGACGTACAGATCACAGACGACAAGTTGAAGAAAGCCATTGATACCTTCAATACCATCAGGGGTTCTCTCAAGAAGTTATACCAGCTGAAGGCCGAAAACCCCGGAATCATCAGAGGCAGTGATCTCTATGCCATTGTCAAAGCTTCCATGATGATGGACAGGGCCTATCTCACGAAGGCCCTTCCTGCAGTTATCGAGGAACTGGAAAAGAAAAAGGAGAACGCAAAAATATATACGGGCAAACGTATCATCCTGGCTGGAGGCGTCTGTAACCATCCCGATATCTACCGGATCATTGAAGAAGCCGGTGGGGCCGTCGTCTGGGATGATTTCTGCACCGGCTCAAGATATTTTGAGGAATCGGTAAAGGATAATGCAGATCCTATCGCCGCAATTGCCGGACGTTATATTGAGAGGCCAGCATGCCCGGCAAAGCATGCCGGGATATTCACCCGGGGTGAAAATCTTCTGAAGATTATAAAAGAGAAAAATGCCCGCGGCGTCGTCTTCTTTTTTCTCAAATTCTGCGACCCCCATGCCTTTGATTATCCATACATGAAAGAATTCCTCGATAGAGAAGGCATTCCGAGTATGGTGCTGGAAGTGGAGGATCAGCTTCCTTCGGAGGGTCAGTTGCGCACGCGTTTTGAGACATTCGTCGATATGTTATGACATATTTTCTTTAATGAAAGAACCCCAAGTGAGACTTCTATGAATAAGATGCCGGAGATCGTGCTCTTCTTTCTCGCAAAGATCAAGAAACTTGCCCTTCATTTCAAGAAGAGAAAGAAGATGAAAGAGATCATGATGGTCTATTACATGGAGGCAAAGAGCGCCCGCATCAGCGGCAGGAAGGTTGCCTGGATTACGAGCGGCGGCCCTGTCGAGCCACTAATCGCGATGGATGTCATTCCCGTTTATCCGGAAAATCATGGGGCAATGATCGGGGCGAGCAAGATGGGGACTGACCTTTGTGAAAAGTCGGAATCCATGGGATATTCAAGCGATCTCTGTTCCTATGCCCGCTCTGATATCGCCTGTGCAACGGTCAACGGCGGCCCTATCGGCGGCCTTCCCCGCCCTGACATGCTTGTCTGCTGCAATAATATCTGCGGGACCGTCCTTAAATGGTATGAAGTCCAGGCCCGCTACTTCAACGTCCCCCTTTTCATCTTCGATACACCGTTTTGTCATACGGGATACTCGGAAGAGGTCCAACGATACGTCCGCAGGCAGCTCGATGAATATGTCCTTTTCCTGGAAAAGGCATGCGGAAGGAAAATGGATAGCGACCATCTAAAAGCTGTGGGAAAGCTTTCCCTTGAAGGCCAGCGGCTCTGGCAGGCCGTGCTGGCGACAGCCGCAAACAGCCCCGCACCCATGACAGCCTTTGATGCCTTTTACCACCTGGCACTGATTGTCACGCTGAGAGGAACACCGCTGGTAATCGACTATTACACCCAGCTTTTGGAAAAGATGAAGGACCGCGTAGCCAGGGGGATTGGGGCTATTCCCAATGAGAAGTACAGGCTCCTCTGGGACAATATCCCCATCTGGCCCCGGACGCGTTGGCTCTCGGAAAAGCTGGCGTCACACAATGCGTGCCTCGTGGCGGATACTTATACTTCCGCCTGGTGCGGTACGACGAAGTATATCGACGAGAATAACTTCTTTGACTCCATGGCCGAGGCTTACACGCGCATTTACCTGAATATCGGCGTGGATGAGATGGCCCGTACGGTGCTTGAGATGGTGGACATGTATAAGGTCGACGGCATCGTGATGCATTCAAACCGGAGCTGCAAACCTTATTCCCTGGGCCAGTACGATATCCAGAAGATAGTAGAAAAGGAAAGAGGTATCCCCTGCCTGATGATTGAGGCGGACATGGTGGACGAGCGGAGCTTTTCAGAGAGCCAGGTTTCCACGCGTATCGATGCCTTCATGGAAATTATCAAGCAGCGAAAAGGGGATTAGGCAGTAGCTGGATGAGAACCATTTATGATTACAGCAGGAATTGATATCGGATCTATCACCACAAAGGCGGCAGTCATAGCCGAAGGGAAGATACGCGGCACAAGGGTCATCTTTACCGGGTACAACGCTGAGCAGGCTGGCACGAAGGTGTACGAGGAACTGCTGAAAGAACTCGGCGTTAAGAAGTCTGACGTCGGCAAGGTCGTGTCCACAGGATATGGCAGGAACAGCGTGAAGTTCATGGACAAGGCTATGACGGAGATCATCTGTCACGGCGCTGGCGCCTATTATTTGAATCCCCGTATCCGCTCCGTCATTGATATCGGCGGGCAGGACAGTAAGGCCATCGTTCTCGACGAAAAGGGAAAGGTAAAAAACTTCGCTATGAACGACAAGTGCGCCGCCGGCACAGGACGCTTCCTGGAGGTGATGGCGAGGGCACTGGAAGTGGACCTTGACGGATTTGGAACCCTTTCCCTGAGAGCAGGCGATCCCTCCAGAATCAGCAGTCTCTGCACGGTCTTTGCCGAATCGGAGGTCATCTCGCTCATCTCAAAGGGCGAGAAGCGAGAGAACATTATTGCAGGCATACACGAGTCCATCGCTGCAAGGATAGCGGCTATGACAAACCGTTTGCGGATTGCGCCTCTCGTGGTGATGACGGGCGGCGTGGCAAAGAATATCGGCGTTGTGAAGGCCCTCGAAAGAAAGATCGAGATGGCAGTCGAGGTCTCAGAATATGCCCAGGTCAACGGAGCCATCGGCGCCGCCATCCTGGCCACGGGTCTGAAATAAAAATATCACAGGTAGCTTTTTACCTCTTCTTCTTTCAGCAGGACCCGCAGGCCGCCTTCGGCCAAGGCAGACAACTCATCGTCACCTGGATAGACGAAGACAGGTGCAAGGAAACCGACCCACTCCCTTATCCAGTCAGTTAGCATCTCTGAATGTGCCAGTCCGCCCGTCAGTATGATCCCGTCGATTACGCCTTTCAGGACAACGGACATGGCACCAATGTCCTTGGCAATCTGATAGGCCATGGCTTCATAAATCAGTTTGGCCCTTTCGTCTCCCGCCTTGATTATGTCTTGGATTTTCTGATCATCCGTTGTGGAGAGATATGCCAAGAGACCTCCCTGCCCCACAAGCCGACCCTGCATCTCTTTCTTGTCAAACTTTCCCGAGAATGCAAGATCGAGCAAATCTATTGTAGGAAGGGAGCCGGCTCTCTCCGGCGTGAGAGGCCCTTCTGCCAGTCCATGATTACAGTCAATGACCCGGCCTTTTTGATGGGCGCCGATGGTGATGCCCCCGCCGAGGTGGGCCACGACTAGGTTCAATTCCTCGTACTTTTTCCCCATCTCCCGGGCCAATTTCCTTGCCGCAATCTTCTGGTTCAGCGCGTGAAAGGCACTTTTCCTCTCAATTTCGGGAAGGCCGGATATTCTCGCAAGCGGCTGGAATTCATCTGTGCTCGGCGGGTCGATGACTATGGCCGGCATGCCATACCTTTTCGCAATATCGAGGGATATGGCCGGCCCCAGGGCGGAGGGGTGCATTCCGTATTTGCCTTCCAAGAGATCCTCACACATGCGCTCATCAATCCTGTAAGCACCAGCGGGCGCAGGTTTCCCCAGTCCGCCGCGACTGACGATCATATCGATCTCCTTCAGGTTGATCCCATTTCTTGCGAGAAATGTGAGAATGTCGTCCTCCCGGCGGGGAAGCTGTTCACCAATGGATTTACAAGACGCTAGCGCTTCACTGGTGTATCGAATCGTTTCGAGCACCGCACGGTCTCTACCCGAAAACCAACCCACCTTAGTCGACGTCGAGCCCACATTGATGACAAGCAGGCGATGTTCCTTATTCATCATTTCTTTCCTTCCCTTAGAGCAAGGATGCCAGGGCTATTTCCACAAGCCGGTTCTCTTGGGAGACGAAGGGAAGATTCAAGATCACTGGCTTCGTCATTCCCATGAGGACACCTGCCATTTCCATCTTTCCGAAAAAAACGAGGGACTGGGCAAGCAGATAGCCGCTCTCGATCTCGGGCACGAGATAGATATCGACGTTTCCGGTAACGACACTCTTGAGCCCTTTTCTTGCCGCTGCTACATGGCTCAAGGCGCAATCAATATCAAGGGGACCTTCTACGGAGGCGTCTCCGAACTGGTTCCTCTCCGCCATCTTGGAGAGCACGGCCGCGTCAAGCGTCGAGGGGATGCTGGGATTCACCTGCTCAATTGCGGCAAGGACAGCCACCTTCGGCGCCTCGACCCCCAGCAGACCCGCCATCTTTATTGCCTGTTCAAGGATCAGCTGCTTTTCAGTCACGCCAGGATAGTTATTCACGAACGTATCGGTCACAAGAATCAATTTGTCGCGCGTGGGCAACTGGAATACCGATATACAACTTGCCAGCTTGCCCTTCAAGAGGCCTGTCTTTACATCGAGAACGGCGTTCATGAATGTCTTTAGATCATTAGCTCCCTGCATAAGCATATCCGCACGCCCTTCCCGGACGAGCGTAATTGCCTTCTGAAGAGCCTCACCGCCATCTTTCATATCCACGATTTCATGTTCCAGAGATTGAAGGGCGCTCTTTCTTATCAGGGCTTCTGCCGCCTTGCCATCACCCACCAGCAACGGAACGATAAGACCCTCATTCGCTGCCCTCGAGATAATTTCTATATCCGGCATCTTCACCGATGAGATCGCCAGCCGCCTCTTCGTTGCCTTTTTTCTCGCCGCTTCTATAATTTCCGCGAATGTACCGGGCATCTATCTGACCTCCTTTTCCAGCCTGTCAGCAACCACAACACCCATGGCAAGTTCCATCACAATGGAATCACTGAAGTCTGAGCGGGAGGGAATACAGACTGCTCCTCTTGAGGTCACTGCAACGGAGCAACGTGTCACGTCCAGAAAAAAATTAAGCTTGCATAGGATGTTTTCAATAATCCTTCCGAATCTGCTTACGTCGAACCCGACCTTCCCCCCCAGTTTCTCCATCTTCTCCGAATTCCCGATGAGCACCGGCTCGATATGCCCTGCCTCCCAGCTTCTTTTCACCGCGAGCATAAACTCCTCATCTTCGGAGGCGAGAACGGCAAGCCTCTTCGGCCCTTTTCCCCGGCAATCCTGGAGACATCAGCAAGTGATCTCATCGTCAAAGTCACCTCTTGTGAAACTCGTCATCCGGAAGATTTATTCCTTTCCGCTTAGTGTTAATTTCTTAAGTAAGGGATGAAAGATAAGAACGCAGATTTTGCTTTTTTGATAGGCCCAGTTTATGTCTGATATGGTAGCGGTACACGTTGACAGCGCTGATGGAAATATTTAAAAATGCCGATATTTCTTCAGTTGCCTTTCCCTCTTTTATTAGATTGGCAACCTGCACTTCTCTTTTGGTAAGATTCAAGTAGGTGACTGACAATTTCTGAGCGAAGGGTGACATGATATCCCTTAGATTAGATGCAAGGACATTCACATAAGACGTCCCCTGCACGTCCACATGATTTTTCAATTTTTCCATGTGGGGCAGAATGAGCACTTTGATATTTGACAAAACTTTTTGTTCCAATTCGTTTCTGTCCTCATCCCTCTGTTTCATCAAGACCCTTAGCGCCGAGTTCATGTCTTCTAGTTCATGCGTCTTTACCTCAAGCTCCATCTCCCTCTTTTCCAGCGCCTCCTCTGCCCGCTTGCGTTCCGTAATATCCATGGAGTTTCCGAGAATGGCAGGTCTGCCCTTGTAAATAATAGGTGTAACTGTTTCCATGATCCAGTGAATATCGCCGCTCCGGCTGATGATCCTGAATTCGTGAGGAGAAGAGCGTTTCCCTTTGAGCATGTCTCTTGCACACTGTTTGTGCCGTTCCTTGTCTTCCGGGTGGACAATGGAGTTTGATTTTTTCCCCTTCAGTTCTTCCGGTGCGCAGCCATAGTATGAAGCGGCATTAGGGTTTATCGACTGGAATAGGCCATCCTGCACCACGTAGATGCCAACAAGAGACTGTTCCGTCAGGGATCGGAAAAGCTGATCATCCTCACGCATTTTTTCTGACTTACCTATGTTGCGGATGCCTTCTTTCTTCAATTTTTTGACCGACGCCTCTTTTTTCACGGGTTGTGCTTTCATCTTGCGCCTATACGGGGCTCACAAATACCACCGGTACATTTGAAATGCAAGTCCATGATTTGCATGAGACTCAAGAGCCGAAAGGCCGTCCGTTGGCCCCTGTAGCGCATCCTATAGATTGAAGGATTCAAAGAGACGGTTTGCCTTAATGAATCTGTTGCTGACCTGGGTCCCAGAGTCTCAAGTTGACGGGTTTTGTCATATATGTAATATATGAAACGGCAAGTCAATTGATTCTTTAGTCTTTTCGGTGAACGCATCCTATATTCAATCACTCGATGATTACAAGATGCTCACAGTGGCTGTTCATCCACCGCAGCTCAATCCTTCGTGAGACTCCATGGTGAGGGAAGGCGCAATGAAAATTTCAGAAAAAACGATGCATGAGTATCCCTGGTATCTTCGTATATTGTTCTGGAACCAGGAAAGAAAGTACGGGCAGGTTCTGAAGCCTGCCCTGCTCTGGGCGAGAGTGCCCAAACTATTCTTAGCGGTCACTATTCTGTATAGTGTGCTGGATAGGAGCAAGAGCCCCGTCGATCCCGTTCTGCGTTCATTGGTTATGGTCAGAGTGTCACAAATAAGCTGGTGTCGCTTCTGTTTTGATATCAATGCGTCCCTATTTGCAGAGAGAGCCGGCTCTCTCGAAAAGCTGGAAGCCTTGATGAGATGGAGGGAAAGTGAGCATTTCAGCAAGAAAGAAAAGGTGGTGCTGGAGTACGCCGAGGCAATTACCTACCCCGGTCAACAAGTGAGCGATGAATTAATGGCGCGGCTTCGTGAGTTCTTTGACGAGGATGGAGTTGTCGAACTTACTGGTCTGGTCGCTTTTCAGAATTTATCCAGTAAGTTTAACAATGCCCTCGATATCCCCTCACAGGGTTTTTGCCGGCTTCCGTCTCTTTGACCGCAAGTCGATTGAGAACCCGCAATAATAGCCTGTCCAATCAAATTCGTTCCCGCTGTGATGAAAAAATGAGGTGACAGTTCACGGCGGCTGATAGAATATCAAATTTAACTTGATTAGGCATGTTCTATCGTTTAAAAATTAAAACTCCAAAAAAGTTTCTTGGAGGCAGTGTGAGGAAGGGACAGGTATCAAAGACCCCAAATAAGAAGAAACAGAAAGACGTGGCGGGCCGGGGAAAAGAGGAGAGGAAACGCCGACAAATCCCATGGAGCCTAATATCCATAATATTTATATGCCTTGCGGGTATAATAGCTTATTCCAACTCGTTTAATTGCTCCTTTCATTTTGATGATACCCTGACCATTGAAGAGAATATCGCCATAAGGAATCTTTCCGATGTTAAGGCCTGGTGGGGTTTTGTCCCCAGTCGACCCATAGGGTATCTATCCTTTGCCCTGAATTATCATTTTCACAGGCTTGATGTGTGGGGATACCACCTCGTTAATCTGGTGATACACATTGTTAATGCCGTGTTGTTATGGTGGTTGGTGATGCTGACAATGGCGACACCTGTAATGAGGAATCAGCTGATAGAGAGACATAAAGGAGCGATGGCTCTGTTCACCGCCCTGTTGTTCGTATCCCATCCTCTGGCTACGCAGTCGGTAACGTATATAGTGCAGCGATTGGCTTCATTGGCCACCCTGTTTTATCTGTTGTCGTTAGCGCTTTACATCAAGGGCAGACTTTGGGAGGATAAGAAAGACACACGGGTCTTCTTTTCCTACACAGGTTCCATACTGTGCGCAGTACTGGGGATGCTGACCAAGGAGATCGTCTTTACACTGCCATTTGCGCTTGTCCTGTATGAATTCAGTTTTATAAAGACCGATGCGTGGAAGATCGATTTAAAAGACAGGGGCATTCAGATTCCCGTCATCATCCTTGTGATTTTCATTGCCATTTTTTTCCTTAATTTCTCTTTCGGGATATTTAATCCCATACCCCCTCTTCCCGACCAGGGTTATGATTATCCCATAACGGCATGGGAATATCTTCTCACCCAGTTCAGCGTTATACTGACATATATCAGGCTGTTCATAGTGCCTGTGAATCAGAATCTGGATTATGACTACCCCATCTCGCATAGCCTTTTAGAATGGCATACGATTTTTGGCCTGCTTTCTCTGGCAGGAATTCTTGGTCTCGGGATACTTCTTTTCCGCAGGTATCGGGTGATTTCGTTTGGCATATTCTGGTTTTTTTTAACCCTGTCTGTGGAATCAAGTATCATACCGATATCCCAGAATGTTATATTTGAACATAGGACATACCTACCGGGTATTGGTTTCTTTCTTGTGTTGACAGGGGTGGTCTTTTATTTTTTGTGGGATAGATACAGGCGGGTCGGTTGGGCAATTTTGGTTCTAATAGCTTTAACAAATACGGTATTGACCTATGAGCGCAACAGGGTCTGGGCAAGTGAATATACCCTCTGGGCCGATTGTGTGAAGAAATCTCCGAATAAACCGAGGCCGTTAAGTAATTATGGGAAGGCACTGGCCGATACAGGCCATGCATCCGAGGCATTGGCGTATTACGATAAAGCAATTAAGGCGGACCCTAGTTATTATGCGGCCTATTGTAACCGAGGAGCCGCCTATGATGCACTTGGCAAGTACACCCTGGCGATTGGGGATTTCGACAGAGCCATCGAGATCAACGCGAAATATGCAAAGGCGTATTCTAACCGGGGAACTGAATATGGAGAGCTTGGCAACTACAAGCAGGCGATTAGGGATTTCGACAGAGCCATCGAGATTAATCCGAATTATGCGGCGGCCTATCATAACCGGGGAGCTGTCAATCACATGCACGGTAACTACAACATGGCTATTGAGGATTACAACAGAGCCATCGAGATTAACCCGAAATATGCAGAGGCCTATAAGAACCGAGGAATTGCCTATAACAGCCTTGGCAACCGCAATAAGGCGATAGAAAATTTTAAAATAGCTTCTAAATTAGGTGATAAAACGTCTCAAGACTTTTTAAAGAGGCAGGGGATTGATTGGTAGCCCTCTTTCAAGTCGCATTGATACCATTGTCTGTACTGCGGCCACATCCACAACAGCTTGCCACCCTCAAAAAATTTCGGTTACACTCTGTACTACTCACTCCAATTCGAAACTGACCGTTGAGGACTTGTGGGTGGCACCAATGACCGTCGCATTTCATTTTTTCATTGATTGCTCATGAGCATAACGGAATGAAAGCTGCCCTACAAATGCATCGTTCGCAAACCTCGCCGTCAATAAATAATGGACAATCTCTCGGTAAAGTCAAGGACGTTGATAAGTAGGCAAAACAAATATCGCCTGTTCCTGAACTCTTCGTTTGACGTTCTGCTGTGAAAATGCGAATCTAAATTATTGTTGTCTTGTAGCTTTTATCCCCATGTTACAAGGATGGGTGTGACTCTAGATTGCTCTACTTTTAGATCAAGGTGATAGTTATGAAGGTAGCCTTTATACAGTTCGATCCAGTTTTTGGTGAAATAGATGTTAATATCAAAAAAGCCATAGGACTACTTGAAAGAACCGTCGCGGAGATTATCGTTCTTCCGGAGTTATTCAATACAGGCTATCTGATAGTGTCAGAGGACGAGGCCTTTGATTTGTCGGAACCAATACCTGGTGGTAAGACTACGGAGGCACTGAGAGTTGCAGCCCGCGAAAAAGGCGCACACATCGTTGCCGGTCTGATTGAAAGAGAGAATGACAACCTTTTCAACTCGGCAGTTGTCATATCCCCCACGGGGTATTTGGGGAAGTATAGGAAGATCCACCTTTTCAGTGAAGAGAAACTCTGGTTTCGGCCCGGTGATCTGGGCTTTAATGTCTTCGATATAGGGATATGCAAGATAGGGGTTATGGTTTGTTTCGACTGGTTCTTCCCTGAATCCATGCGCACCCTCGCGCTCAAAGGGGCCGATTTAATCTGCCATAGCGCTAATCTGGTGCTCCCCTTCTGCCAGGATGCGATGCTCACAAGGTGTTTGGAAAATCGTGTATTTGCCGTTACCGCCAACAGAATAGGCGAGGAGAACAGAAAAGGGAAGACATTGCATTACACAGGCAGAAGCCAGATTACAGGTCCGGATGCAAGAATAATGTATCAGGCAGGCGCTGAAACTGAGGAAATCGGCATTGCGGAGATAGACGTTAATCTCTCAAGGGACAAGAATTTAAATCTTTATAATCATATTCTTCTCGACAGGAGGAAAGATTTTTATACTTGACCTTTATCCTGGAATTCAGGATTTCCCGACTATTTAAATCCTCTCTGCAGGCGATCCCTTTAGGATAGTTCAGGGGCGAGAATTATTCAGTGCATATGAGCCATCTCTAATGAGTGCCATGAAGACCGGGCGGCAGAAGAATTCAAGTGCCCGCTCGCTGGCGCCAGCGTGACTGGCGCGCCGTTAAGAACCAAAAATGCACTGATCATATCTTCCGACGCATTTGATAATCCCAGTCTTCGGATGATCTCCGGCCATTCCGCTTCGGGAATTAACCGGAAATCACGGTTGGGACAGAAACTCGTATCATAGATCTCAAAAGATTTTTCATTCATCAGGAGAGCTGCAACGACGCGGATGTGCTCAAGATAAGCCTCGCAATCAGCATCCGTCCCGCCGAAGGAGAAAGGGTATAGCCGGCAGACTTCGGGACGCAGGGGATGAGTGTAAATACTGCAGAGACTTCGATCGGTCAGGAAAATGCAGGGGCCCGGCCGGCCTCGCAGTCTTTCCAGGTAAGCCTCCGCGTGACGGTTGATCAGATCCTCCGTCGGCCATTTCAAATACCCGGAGATGCTCGTCAGATCCTCCGCCGAGACCCTCGGGATATAAGTCATGCAGCAGGTCCCGCATCTCCGGCAAATGAACGGAACGACGATGTCATTGCCGGGAAGCTCAATTTTGGTGAAGAGCATACCTTTTGTATTCATATCTCACTTCATGGGTTTTTAAGAGAAGAAGCAATCCACGACACATTTCTTTTCCGCGCCGAATATCCTGAAACTGGTCACGGGAGACCTCTGCAAAAAATGCTGAGAGTCGAGAATGTTTAGGAGAAGACAACTGTTAACGTACCGTATGAATTTAGGAGAGAAGGAAGATTGCGCCTACTGAATCTGCATCTAGAAGACATACTATAATATATTAAAAAATTAAGCCAGTTCTTCTACAAAGTCAATATCAATTATTGACAAGGATTACATGAGGCTAATCCTGATACTTTAAGAAAGATAAGGCTTGAAGTTTGTTTTTATTCCATTGCGCAAGTATCTTTGTGTTGTTCACCTTGTGTAATTCAACAGTATTTTCATGGACGTGCAAAGTTTCCCCCTGTCTTCATTGGCAGTGCTAATCAACTTTAAATATTTACAGAAATAGAAGCTTTTGAGTGGAAATAAACAATATTATCTGCTGAAAATTTCATGTTAACCTTCGCTTTTCCTCTTGACCGCTTTCTATAACAGTAACAATTGCCTGTAGCCTGTTAGCAAAGATATAAACCTGATGCCGGGCATTGCCGGCTTCTTTGGCGCATCCAGTATTGAAAGCCTGCCCACGGGAAGAGGCATCCGCGGTCAGGTAGAATCTTTCAAGAAGCTAAAATTGGCGACGTAAACATCTAATCATTTCATTCAGATCAAGACCAGAGAGGAAGTAAAACGTGACGAGAGCTCACAGCTCTTACGTTTTACTTTCCTTTTCCGGGACCTTAAACATTTTTTTCTTCCCGAAGATCTCAACTCATCATTGCAGCTCGAAGCCCAACTTTAAAATGGAAAAAATGAAATAATTACTGTAAAAGGAATCAGTCCTATGAAGAATAACCAATTAACTTAAGAGGGAGGTCATTCCATGAAAAAGATAAGTTTTATTAATTGGGCAATCTTTGCTTGTTTGGTATTATCATTTGCAGCCACGGTTCCTGCAAAGGCGGCAAGTGCACCTGAACAGGTTCTAACCCAGATAGACGATATTCTTAAAGCAAACCCATTGAAGGCAACTGATAAGGTCCAGATGATCAATATAGTTCAGGACGATACAGTTACTATCAATGTCGCAAGATTCGTTGAAGGGGCAGAGGTAAAGCCTCATTTGCATAAGACTCATAATGAAATGGTCTATGTCCTCAAGGGATCAGGGCAGATGTTTATCAATGGCAAGTGGATTGATGTGAAGACGGGGACTTTTCATTTCAACCCTATGAATAAAGTCCACGCCACCAAGAATACCGGCAAAGAGCATCTGGTAATATTTTCAATATTTACTCCGCCCATGAAAGAAATTGATCGGTATTTTGTAGAAGTGAAATGAAGGCTTAACCGGACCTGCGTTCGGAGCATATTATGTAAGAGGCTTATGGCGGATAAGTCTGCCGTCTAAGCTGCGAGATGTCTCTTGAAGGCACAGGAGCCAGATACTTCGTTGCACATAATTTATTTTCCTGATATAAATTTCATCACAGTCTTTCGTAAGGGCTTTGGATATTAAAAAGAGAAAAGGAGATATCTCTATGATTGGGAATAAGGCGATTGTCATCCTTGGTCTCAGCATTGTCGTATTTATCCTTGCGACTGCCGGCGCATTTGCATTTAGGCCTGGCAATATTTTGCAACTCCAGAATATGAAGAAATGTAATAACTGTGACCTGAGCGGCGCTGATCTTACCAGTTTGGATCTCAGCGAAGCAGAGCTGCGGGGCGCAAACATGAGCGGCGCAAACTTTGCCACGACAAATCTTAGCGGCGCAAACCTAACTAATGCGGATTTGGCCGGTGCAAAACTTTCAAATGTAAACCTGAGAGGCGCGAACCTTACCAATGCAAACCTGACCGGTGCAAGCCTGTTTAAGGCCAACCTGAACGGCGCAGACTTGACTGATGCAAACCTGACTAACGCAAAGCTGATTGACGCGAGCTTGACTGATGCAAACCTGACTAATGCAAACCTGACTAATGCCAGGATGAATAATGTGTCGCTTAGAGGCGCAAAAATTACTAATACAAACCTGACCGGCGCCAAGATGGATCATGCTTCCTGGCTGGATGGCACAACGTGTAAGGAAGGATCTGTCGGGGAGTGCCGGCAGTGACTTTGTAAAAAGCGGCAGATTCATATACGTCTCTTTTCCTATCACACATTGCGGATAATTCGCATGATACCGCACCTAATTGAGACATTGCTTTTCTTGTGTTTAAGGCATATCTCCCTAGCACTACGCACCGGCGGCTGCAGATTTCTTCAGCCGCCTTTTCTTTTTTCAGAAGTGTCCATGCGCTAGTGACACTGCAGATCATTTTTCGATTATTTGCTGTTGATTTTTACAAACTGATTCTTTTGCCGTGTGTCTCAACAGGGTAATTGTGCTCCCTCCAACCGCTGAATCCACCGGCCAGCGGCCGCACGTTGATAAATCCCTTCTTCCTCAATATTAATGCCGCACGGGCACTCGATACGTCGTTCGGTCAGGCGCAGTAAGTCACAGTTTCCGTTTCCACGGGAACGGCGGCAAACCCTCCCAAATTCTCCAGGGGAAAGTAGAGGGCACCGGGAATTACGTACGGATCAGCCTCAAACTCCAGGGGATGCCTTACATCTATAATGGCAATCTCGTCACCAGCATCGATCTTCCTTTTGAGCTCTTCAGGGGTCATGCGGTTGGAAAACAATTCCTTAAGTAGATGCCCCCTGCGTAAATATTTCCACACAATATAAAGGGCAACAAGCAGAAGAACGGCTATAAGAACACTTCCTTGTCCCCAGTCGGGAAGGACTATCCTTTCGAGCTGTATTTCCCGGCTGAAAAGATAACCGGCGCCCATGAAGAATCCTACCCAGAGCAGCGATCCGATGCTATCGAAGAGGATAAAGGTTCGGAGTTCTAATCTTACAATGCCGACAAGGGGAACCGCCAGATTGCTGAGCCCCGGAATGAACTTGGTAAATAGCAGTGAAGCAGGTCCATGTTTTGCGAACAAATTCTGTGTCTTCCTCACGCATGCATCTGGTTCAAGGCTGATGCGGCAGAGAAAAGACAGTACTTGGAGACCGCGTATCCGACTCAGAAAAAACCACGCGAAATCGGCAAGCATGACTGCAGCGAAAGCCATAGCTAAGGCATAGGCAAGCCGCATGTATTCCATCTCTGCAAGGATGCCGGCAGCAATCAAGGGGAGGGTTGCGGGAA
>Ga0209777_10001330_pt1 | contig 36416 bp, 64 predicted proteins | sample FrelakmetHBP12HB_FD_187147 | JGI IMG/M metagenome (GOLD analysis project Ga0209777, IMG submission 187147) | Freshwater lake sediment microbial communities from the University of Notre Dame, USA, for methane emissions studies -HBP12 HB (SPAdes)... | ecosystem: Environmental > Aquatic >...
TCATCCAGGGCCTTGCCCCACACCGCCTATCACCTATCGCCCACCACAAATTCCCGGAAATTGCCATAGGTGATAGGTGACGTATGCAGGAAAACGGTTGTTTTGTAGTATAATATGTTAGAAAGCGTGTTTTAGGTAGATTCTATATTTAGGAAGTTTTTGTATTTTGATGGTCTTCTTCTCTTCAATCCACACCTACTCTACTCTTACTTACTAAGCTCCTGCGCCCTGCGCCTTTTCCTTAGAAAACCGCGCATTTTTTTAATGGCCTATAGGAACACAAGTGCAGTAAATATCATACACTTACAAAGAGCGCTTAAAGTAACGGTTTCAATAATAAGAAAGGGAGTACGACACTTATCTACTTACAAAGAATTATAATATGATCCTTCGCCATTACGGTGTTGTATGTTGTGTTGAATCAAATGGTTATCGTATTCTTCTTGTGGACTCTATGAAGACATCTAACCTATAGTGTTGGTATTGTGAGATGTACCTTATCTACCTCTTTATTACTCCTTACTTATACTATCTTAAATACTTTGTCCTGCGTTTTTTGGGAAGAAAATCTGCGGCAACTTGCAATTGATTTCACCATCTGCGGAGCGTCTGTGGGAAGGGGCCTGCGGTGAGGTAAAACCGATGTTTCTACAGTATATTAAAGCACAGTCCTTTTTATTACATAATCACATGCAATAAAAATTAAAGTGATTACAAAAGACACAACCATTGGATGCTTATTATTCTTCTTTTCAAAATAAATACATAAAACAAAAACAAAACTACCATCTCCATAACAAACTCCATCTATATAACAACTGGACAATTCCATTTATGACCGCGCAACGCATAACATTGAGGACACCTTGAAGAACCTGCCACTTTCTTGCCCTTCGCATTAGCCTTTGGTTTAGTTAAATCAATAGCCTCTCTATCAGAATAATACCTATTGCAACTTTTACACTTCCAACCCTTTAACACCTCTACCAAAGACCCCTTACAGCACTGAGAATCCGGAATATTTGGTTCTTTCTCCTGCACACTCAACCTATAAATACAAAAACCTGATCCTCTTTTTGAAAAAGCACACTTTATATCAAACTTGCACAATCTACGTAAACCACCCCGCCCACAAGGAGCGAGGCTTTAAACCTGAATCCCTGAGCAGATAAGGCTTTTATGCGATACCATCTCAAGAGAATGATTCGATTTTTCAAGGGTGTTTACGGACCCCATCCTGCGAAAGCCTTGCTCTCGCAGGATATATCGATTTTTAATATTCTGAGATGCGTTGCGGTCAGCATCACCAATATAGCCACAAGACATACAGCAGAAATTCAATCCTTTGCGATTTTCCTCAGCGATGTGGCCGCATTTTGGACATTCTTGAGAAGTATAAAATGGACTTACTGTTTCCATTCCAATACCATGTTCAGAAAGTTTATATCCGGTTTTAAACTGCAAACCATAATAAGGCCATCTACATGTTTTTTCTCGAAGATCCTTACCCTTTTGCAAAGAAGCTTCTCGAATATTGCTAAGGTCTTCAAACACGACCACCCGAGCATTAGACTCTACAGCGTATTTGGTCAAGGCTTTAGAAGCAACATGCAAGATATGTTCCGTAATGGCCCTTTCGCGGTGTGCCAATCGCTTCAAAAGGCGATGGGCCGACCGGGTACCTACGGCTTGAATTTTAGCTCTACGAAGTCTAATATTTTTTCTCAGATGATTAAGTTTACCACCTTTGAAAAAGAAAGTTTTACTGTTAGAAGAGTTTGTGGCAACAAGCATTCGTTTGATACCAGAATCAACTCCTACAATAGAACCTTTTTGAAGAGGTTCAAGGACATCTTTTTCATAGCAGAGAATAATATAAAGTTTATTGTTAATTTGTTTAAGTTTAGAATCCTTCCAGGTATTCTGTGGAATACTGGGATGGTGCAAGGAAATGTGTTCACCCCAGAGAGTAACGCCTCTTCCGGATTTATTAAAATCTCTTTTCCAAACAAGTGGTATAGTAGCATTTTTAAAAATAGCCAATTTCCATCTTTTGTTGGATTTTGCAGATTTATAAGTTGCAGTAATTTGTTTACAAATGCTACAAGAAAGTTGAGATGGGAGATTAAATTTCTCACGAAGAGTTGGGTAGAAAGATTTTGCCAGTCTATTAGAATTGAGTTCTTTAGAATTAAATACTATTAGACTAAGCCAATTCAGTGCAGAGAGATAGTTAACTATAATATTAGAGGCTTTGGTAGAACCTTTAATTTTAATTTTAGTAGTACGAACAACTTTCACTATTTAGCTTCCTTTATATTATGATAGTGAATAATATATATTAAAAGAAAGGAGAAGAGGGGAAAAAATATTCGATTCCTCCCCGACCACAAGGGTCGAGGTTTCCTCTCACAATCTACATGAACGAGGTATTACAATCTTAAAAATATCATCGCACTTTGATTTAGTTACACTCTTTAACTTTATATCATCAACTTTCTCACTACCATATTTAACAACAAGACTGTTGGCAAAAGAATGAGCAGCTCCCATTGATATTTTTTCACTTTTCGTCTTTGCGATAAAATCATGCGCCGTCCTAAAACCCATTCTTAAGCACTCAAGCTCCTCTATCAGTTCCTTGCGATTTATCCTTTTCAATCTTCCTCCTTTAAATACTATTCAGATGGCACATCCAAATAAATTTCAGCAATACCTACTATTCCCCCATTATCAAATTCTATCTCATAAAGAGGAACATTAGGGAAGCAATTAATTATAGTCGCCTGCGCTCCAATCTCATGCTCACCAAAAATATCAACAATCTCTATCTTTGTCCTTACAATATCACCTAACTTGAATTTCTTCTCCATCTTTCATCACTTCCTTATCAACTTCTTTCAATTTATCCTTTTCATTATTTCTCCTGAATGAATGCAAATTATTTGGATCAATCTCTGCAACAGTTTTTCCAAAATACTTACTATCAACATCAATCCAACCATCTTCATCTTCAAAACGCAAACCAATAGAAAACCATTGATCTCCTCGTTTTAGAACATGCCTTCTGGTAAGATTCATATATCCTATCTCTCCCACATATAAATAACATTGTAACCTCTGAACAACGACCGGCTATAAAGCCAAGGAAACTTGAACTCCTTGTGCTCATATCCCAAAATCCTCTTATACTTATGAACTCGTTCATTACCAACTACTATGTATCTTTTCACATTCTCAATTATGAAATCCTCATCAATTCCGTAAATATTCCCGCCCCTATCAAGCTCTCCATCACAATACTTATGCGTTATCCAGCACCCTATCACCGTCTCCGGCTTGTACTTCTCTATTGCCTCAACTGCGTCCATTTTGATTATATCTGCCGGATACCGTGTCACCGGCTGACGAATCATATCATAATAAGCCTTCACGTCTGGCCGCTCCATGCACTTTGAGTCCGTTATGGGTATTCCAAGGTACCTTCCAAGTGCTCCATGCCCTGCGCCTATCTCTATAGCCTTACTCAAGTCTACAAACCCTTTAATCCATTCAGCAAGCTCTAATGTCGGAAAACAATAGAATCCGTTAAAATGACCAAACAATGCCAAATGCTCATTCGGCACATTTTTATAAAAACTCTCTGGCATTACCTTCAACAATCTATTCTCATCAAATAAAGAATCAAGATACCCTATATCCTGCTTTGCATCCAAAATACTACCTTCCATTATTCATCACCTTTCATCACAATTTAACGGAATATGGTACACACATTTCTTTTCCACCTTGCAACTTTTCTCTGCGCTTAACTTACAGTTATGACAAAAATCAAAATCCGGTTCGACAGACTTCACCGCAGCTTCCCATATAATACTTGCTTTTTCAAAAGATATACCAAGCTCCTCACCACCATAAAAAGCATACCACTCCCTAAAACCCTTAGCATACATTCGCATATTTTTCCCTTCTTGCTTTCGCAGCATCAGCAATTACCTTAACAGCAGCGTCATGCTTCTTGCATATCGCTATCAAACTCTCCTTGCAATCCGGCAACTCTGAAACCCACACTTCATACATCTTACCGTTTTTCTTTATGCTCCACATCATCTTCTCCTGCAATTGATTTCGCCTCATCATGTATCAACTCATCTACAGCCAAAGTATAATCATGCTCAGAATCAAAACGAATCCTTTTGTAATATTCTTCTTTTACTCCAAAAGCCCCACTATAATCTGCAACTATTTTGTCCTCTACAGAATGAGCCTTAACATCAACTTCTATGTGTTCCGCTGGCTTTGTCGTAACAAAAGTCACTTCTCTTCCTATACATCCAACTCTGTAAGTATCAGACCATCCAGTTCCACAATCCAAACACTTGAATCTAATTAACCAATCTCTTGAAGAAATCTTGTAATCCATAGAAATAGATTCAACAATTTCTTTGGCAACACCTTCTGCGACAGCATCTATATCAAAAGTTATCCCTCTTTCAGCTCCACATATCGGACACTTAAATCCACATCTCTTCTTACTTGCATCCTCATCACTAATCGTCTTTGGAATATCATGTGGCTTAAGCGAAAACTCCTCTATCTTTTTCTTTGCCAGTTCTATATCCTTAGAATCATTACTCAAATTCCTAAAAGCAACTTGTCTCTGTCTTTTAATAAAATCTGCTATCATCTTCTCTTCTTTCCACAGTGAGGACAGAAAACTTCTACTCTGAAACTAATAACCTCAAAATCTATGATACACTTACATCCGCAATTATCACAATTCAATATAATCCTACGATCAGAGCATCCACTAATATCTTCTATAACAAAATCTGCAACTTCCACAATCTTTCATTTTTCTCCTTAAGGAACAGCCTTTCTTGCATAAAAATATCCTTCCTCACCATTCTCCATCACATACGTTGCGAAATAATCTGCACTTACCTTTGAAGAAGGAATCCACTCTGTACTCATTATCTTTGCAAATAATCCAAGCAATGTAACACGTTCTGCATGTTTTGATTGATCGCTTTTCTTTCTTCCATGCTGCTTACACTCAGGATCAACCTTTAACATCAAAAACTTATCACCATAGTATGCAAGCGACTCACAGGTACACATAATATTTTCTTCGTTCGACATTAAACCTCCACTGCAATCTTTCATTTTACCATATCAATTCTACGCCTATAATAGAACACATCTCTCTCTATCTTAAGGCCAATATCATTCTTAGAAACATTAAACCAAAATCCATGCGGATAACTTGCTTTAAAAACAAACTCGTCTCCTAATTTCTTTACAGTACCAACCCTTAAAATTTTAAATTTTTTCCCATCTTCCTCTATTATCTTATCCTTCTTTGGATACTTAAAAACCCTTTTCATGGCTACTCCTACCTTTATCTTCAATCATTGCAAATCCACTGCTTTTTATTTTTTCAAAAAAAGTCTGTTCCTTTGAATGATCGTAAATATACGGCATAAACACTTCAATTAATTCGACCTGATCCAATTCTATAAGCGACATCTGAATATCAACCCAGTCAGACAAAATTTTCCAAGCAGTTCTACCGGCCTGCTCTTCAATGCGCTTCATAGTACCTTTCCTTGGCCTTAAAACAGAATCACGCAGTCTCTTCTCAACCCTATCTATTCTCGCTGGAAGTCTAAATGGAATATCCTTCCCATTAACTGATACAACAAAAGCGATACCAGTCAATTTTTTGTCATCATACAATTTCAAAATATTTTTAGCCCCATTCTGTACAAGCCTATCCTCAATATGCTGAACCGACCTGTTAGATGGAACCTCCGAAGTATAATTTTTTATCATTCAGTCTTTTCCTTTTCACCGTCTGCATTTCTTGCTATACCAAGACATAACATAAACCCGGCAATAAGATATGGATATGCAACTTCAGTATTATCAATACCATGTTCTTTCACATAATCAACTACACATTCTTCAACCTCATCTCTACTCATATCAATCGAATCAAATCTCTTTGCCTTTTCAAGCGTCTTCTTCCATACATTATCAAAACTTTCATTTAAAGGAAAATCTGCCTCCTCCTTCGCTTTTCTTAACCAATCTGCTCTTCTTGTTGCACTATCCCTCAAATCCTCCACCTCACGTGTCAGTCTTCCTATAATTTCATCCTGCTTTCTTACAACTGTATCACTCATAAAATGTTCGGTAAGACTATCTCTAAGAATATTCCACTTCTCTACTATCCTTTTATAGATAATAGGTGCCTCTAATGAAACAAATTTCATTGCCCCAAATTGAAAATCATCAATCAAATCAGTAATAGTTTTTTCTATCTTTTCATCAGCACCACTTGCAATAGGCTGATCCTTATACTTACCTTTTATCATATCACTCTCCTTATCATTCTCTTTTCTTAAACATTTTGGACAATAAAAATAATTTTCATATTTAAACAACATGCTCGTTCTGCCACACCCATTACAAGCCCCACGTAATCCCATAGATCAACTCCACCATTTCATTCCAGTAATGTATCCTTTTTCATCAACAATAAAAGCAAGTCTTTTTCCAATTAGTACATCGGTGAGTGTCGCAATAATAGAAGCAGTGCTTATTGCATATCCCTCACTTTCTTTATCATAATTAAATGCTCTTATTCCTATTCTGTGGTCAGCAACTTCCATCTTCATCAATACTCCCTTCCTCTTCTCCTTCACTATATGGTTAAAGTCGGAATACTTGATCCTCTTGCAACCGGCAATCATCTTGTTCAATACGACAATTACCTCATCTTCCTTTGTCATTTTCTCTTTTCTTATTAATTTCTTCTTCTCTTTTCTTACAAACTTATTACTCATACATCATCCTTTCATTGAAAACTACATATCAAATCACTCAATCAATTTTTTTTCAAGCTCTTCTATTTCCTCCAAAGAAACATTAACTTCGCCGCCGTCTCTAAATATTGGAAGAATATCGTACATATTTTTCGACATATCATAAATAACCTTTATATTTTCAAACTCTTCTTTACTGATCTCAAATTCACCAACAATTGTTAATCTATACCTCACAACATCCTTTTTAGGTGAATTCTCTAAATTTACCAATTCCATGTACCCTTCTTATTTTTTAAAATTAATATTCACCAAAATTTCCCTTGTACTATCTCGTCCATAATCATTATAAAGAACACAACTGTAACTTCCCGTATCTGAAATTTGTGCATTTTCAATAAAATTGTACATGGCATTTGCATCAGGAATATCTATACCGTTTTTACGCCATTGAACATTCAACACATCACTTCCATTCCCATCTATATACAAAACCACTTCGTCTCCTACATTCGCATTTATGTCGTCACAGACATCAGTAATAACAGGTGGGGTTTTATTCAAATCAACGACTATGCTCCCATTAGTAGTAACCGCACACTGAGAATTAAAAACACGACATCTGTAAATCATTCCTATTTCACTACGTGTCATAACCTTTGAATAAATAGAATCAGTTGCACCCGGTATATCATTCATAGCATACCAGTCATTGCCGGATTGCCATTGATATTTAAGAGAATCCCCTATTGCCTTTACCTTGAATCCAAACACTTCATTATAATTCGGGAAAATATGGTGATCCGTTTGTTCTGAAATGACAATACAACTCGAATAACTTTCAACTGCGTTAAAGCTATCATGATTAAGATTACAATTCAAGAAAATCCCGACAAACAAAACTAAAGCAAAAACTTTCATCACAAACCTCCGTTATTAATTGTTAAAATATCTCGATAAAACTTGAAACCGTATATATCAAAATACAAATAAGACCAATCATTACAGTTACAAAAATAACCTCTTCTATAGTAAATCCGTTACGGTGCATAATCATGTCCCTTCCCTATTGCAAAAACGAACTGCATCATCAAAATTTTCGTTGGACAACAAAACAATCCCCGGCACATTTTTAAAATCATCGTACTCTGTACCAGTATGTAACTTTCCGGCATCAACGGCAAGATTAAGCAAATTCTTTATACTTCCCTCTAAAGCAATAGCGTCACTTTTCTTTGGAGTATTCAAAAAATATGCATCAATCAATACTTTTAATTTATTCACAAAATCAAAATCTTGCTCTATGCAAATCTTTACATCAAAAAACAATTCCAGAAACATCCTCTTTTCTTTGTTCATAAGAACATTCAATACATCTAAACTATGCATTACAACACATGCAAAACCCAACTCTTCTACCCTACAATCAACAAATAAAACTTTCATAAATTTTCCCTTCAAAATCCTTCTTTAAACGGTAACATCGGATATTCATTAAATGCTTTTACCAAAACAGCATACGGCCTTAAAGACGGATTCAGTTCAAATATTGCCGCTGCCGCCTCATCCTTAATATGGAATCTTTTCGCGTCAGATTCATGGTAAGTTGTCTCTTCATCATTTCCAAGATATGCACACCTTTCCGTACCATATATCATTACCACCCAAGTATGCGCTTTCTCTATTGCATTATGCTCCTGCACAATCTTGAATCTTGGGGTATCATATAAAATCTTCAATCCGTTATTCAAAACAATACCATCCCTCGAAGTCCTAAACGCCTCAAGCAATGGAAGATGCACCTCACAAAAGCTATCTATAACAACAACCGGCTCTGTCATTGGATCATCAAGTATTTCAACGCACGAACACTCTGCCTTCTTGTACTGATAATCCTTAAAAATCTTGCAATTGATTTCACTGCATGACGCATAGCTTCCTACCATGCATTTGTCTGAAAACTTTGCTCGACAAAACTTGGTAAATTCATTAAAATCAATTAGTGCTTTACCCATCAACTTTTCCTTCGGTTAGAAATACATGGCGCATTGCCACAATAATGAAAACCTACTAAAGAACATGGCTCACCACTTTTCCAAAACTTACAATCCAACTCATCAGGTATTCTACTATCATCAAGGTTATACATTACATTGGAAAGGTCTATATCAACAGTTCCGGCACCAAATCTATGCGACTCCATCATATCCTTTGGAATGGAAATACCTAAAACATTATCTTCAAAATCAAAACTATGCACTTTTAACTTCATGATCGACCGCCTTGTGTTTTGTTATCTTATTATATTTTTCCAGCCCTTCGTTGATCGAACATTTTCCATACTCCGTCAATTCCGCTTTGCTTAAAACATGCAAAAACATAATTAACATCAAAACCTAAATTCATCTCAAAATGTGGCTTTTCAGAAAAATTCTTCCAGTCACCTGCCCAGGTCAATCCCAACTGTTTTCCAATTGCTCCCAAGTCCTGCCATTTCTTTTCTGTGGCACTCCACGTCCATTGAACTCCAGGTTTTACAGTATCACTATCAAACACATAATCGACTGCAACCCCATACTGGTGAAACGATAAACCCGGTTGTGCCTTAGTCACCACTTCTTTAATATCGGTTATTTCCCAAAGCTGTTTCTTCTCATTAAACGTCCTGCCTTTCTTGTATTCAAGCATTTGCTCATCAAAAGACCTGAAAGTACAAAATGGGTATGCCGCCAAACCCTCAAGTTTAATCTTCTGATCCATTAACAGTAAAATATCCCTAAAAAGTGGGTACAGCTTATCATAAGTTGCAACACCCATAACGCCTCCTTATTGTTTAGTCTCTCCATAATCTAACCATAAACGCTTCATATCATCAAGAGTAGCCCTTGAAGAACTCCATCTATCATCTCTTCCACAATCGCCACAAAAACCAATACCACAAAACAATACATCTATCGGCAATAAAAATTCTTTTCCACATTCACATTTAACCACCGCAAAAGCATCTGGTGGGCACCATTCTTTCCGACTATGCGAAGTCCCACAAATAAAACAATGCTCTTTTGTCATTTCTTTTCTTCCATTCTTGCTTTCGCCATTGAATCTATAGCAAACTTCACACCAAAAGACCATGCCATTTCTAAAATAACCATTGGCTGTAAAATATCAATCTTATTTTTTAGTGAAGCAATAAACTCCTCTTTATTCATTACTTTATCTGGAATACTAAAAGGTTTCCATACTGTCAAAAAACATCCGGGACATTCAATGATTTCCTTTGTATGAAAATCCTCAATTCCCCACAATCCTTCTACCTCGCTAAGCTCTCCAATTTTACGCGCCTCCACAACGGTAAAAATTCTGTTCTCCATTGATTCCTCAGAACTTGTAACCAAGTCAAATAAATGTATTCTCATTATCTTCATCCTTCGGCAAAATAGTTGCTCTCCATTTTTTAACAACCAATAAAACCATTAAAAACATCCGTGCATTCCCGATCAATTACGCTTTTGGCGTAACCGAAGCACCAACAGCCGCACCAGCAACAGCACCAGTAACACCAACTGCCATTGTCGTCCCGGCAATCGTACCAGTAACAGCCGCACACGATGCAGACGTTAATGCACATCCACTAAGCGTTGCGATTGCCGTGCCTGTCCCTGCCGCTCCAAGCAAACCAGCCGCTCCAAGTGCAGGAAGAACAACAGGTGCAGCAACCACACATAACGCCGCTCCACCAACTGCTCCAAGAACAGCCCCAATAAACTTTAAACACATACTAATCACCTCCTCTCAATTCGTTACATTTTTTACAATACGTCTCGTTAAGATGTCCTCTCTTTCCCCAATAACTCAAAGGGATTTCTGTATGCATTACCTCTCTCTTTCCACAAATAGCAGGATTATAATTCTCACCTGTTATTGACAAATGATAATGCCATACTCCTTCGACACCTTCAACGATTTTTAATTCTTTATTAACACTCATGTTGCCAAACACTCACCTTTGAATATACCATTGGTTTCTTCTTCATCATTTCTTCCTTCGTGCATTCAATAAAAACACCAGTCAATACCTCCCCACCAATCGGTATTGTCCCGGTGTATATTATCTCACCATTTAAAGCAGCATTATCAATCGAACTTAATTGATAATGCCCTCTATTCTCGCTACAAAGCTGTGAACCATGCTGAAGACCGCACCCCTTAATTCTACATACACACAATTCACAGTACGACTCAGTTTTTATAAGATCACCCATAGGTTAAACTCTTTTCTTTCTACTGCGCTTTAACGTAGCAACATGACCATAAGGAACCTTCATCAATCTCTTTTTCGGGGAAACACGTTTCATTTTTTCAATCAATTCATTTTCATAATTTTTGATCAATTCATTTTCATAATTGCTGAAATTAGCACCAGTCTTACCAGTGCTTCCATTTTCTCCCGTTCCAGTATTCCCAGTTACCCCGGCAGCACTATCAATATTCGTCAATTCATCCATAGCCTCATAAATGTCTTCTTTCATCATTGCCTCCAAAAGAAGCATATACTTTATTACGTTTCCACCCTTCTCATCAACCTCTGCTTCTGATGGAATAACTTTTCCGAAGTTGTCAACCATATCAAGAACACCGACAAGCTCCTTTGACATGTTTCCAACAAGCGACTTTTCACGACTTATTCTCTGAATCTCTGCTTCCCGGTTGAAATTATGAAACCTATCTTCCTCTGTTCCATATTTCACACCAGCATTCACAAGCTGAACTCTTAACTCTGACATTCTTCTGTCAAGAAGACCATTAAAAATCGCACTCTTCATAATAACTCCTAACATTAAGGTTAAAATAGAGCGGTGTAGACTTGCCAGAGTACCAATCCAACAAATCGAAATGGTGCTTTTAACATCCCACGGTCTTTAACAACTGAAGGCCAAGTCAAGACCGATACACCGCTCTTTATCATGCAATTAATTTCATTCAACAAACTCTGCTCCAAGCATTGCTTTTGCAAATGCCTTTGTCATCCCATTCAAATTTTCTATATTCTTATTGTAAAATTCACTTCCTTTTATCGAATCATAAAAAGCATAAAAATCTTTTGAAGCTGCAAATCTTTTCATCAAACGCAAGTTCTCTTTGTCATTCTTGAAATCAAGACAGATCGGATTATAGCAACTATAGCCGTGTTCTTCACTATAGGTTATATAAGCAATAATCGCAACATCTCTACCACGCAATCTTTTCTTTATGTTTTCGTAAATCTGTTCTACAGTTTCCATTATTCAATCACCTCCAATCCTTTCAAATATCTAACAAGTGCCTCGCATACATCAGGTTCAAGAAAAATAATATCGCTTTGGCCTAAACCATTATCAGTAAACAGCTTCACCATTCCATTTTCCATTTCTACATAAACAGAATCACCCATGTAATCTTTTGTATCACTCAATTCGGAACCTCGCATTCTTTTATAAAAGAAACAAAGAACGGTTCCACATCGCAGGCTCTCAGGTTAAAACAAATATCTATTTCATCTTCTTCACTGTGGGTATAGCGATCTACACACCCAAGTAAATCGCATTTTTCCTTATTCTCTAAATAACCGGAACAAACTCTTTCACTAACTCTATCTTCCATACTCGACCCTCCGTTAATTTAAAGTATTGTTTTGAATATAGTATTAAAAACATATTTTGTCAATTAAATAATAGGCATTCTCGGTATTATTGAATCATATATAATAGTACCAAGCATTTCTATTATCTCTTCTTTGCTTAAAATCACCATTGCATCCTGCAATCCTTCTATGTGAATTTTCGCGCTAATATCACGTGCTCTACCAAACTCTGAATCAACTATATTGTCTCCAATAAGAATACCTCTTAACACAGGATTTTCCTTCAAAAAACCTTTCACCATTTTTCTGATTCCATCAACTACTTGTTGTTGCATAACTAATCCTTTCTTGACATTATTGTTTTAAGTACAGGCCATTCGCCTTTCTCGAAGCAGAATTTCATACCATTATGAAATACCACTCCGTCTTCAGTCATTCCATTTTTATCAATAGCTTCTTTGCACATTCTTGCCAACCATGCATGAAGACCTTCATTTTCATCCAACGCTGTTTCATGCCATTTCTTTCTCAATCTAAGCGAAGCAGAGTCTATTGCGTGGCCGGATATATCCAAGTCCGGTGTAACAGTACCCCTCCTCTTAAGCTCTGCCGCAGCTATGTCCTTGCTATAAGACAAATAGCAAAACCATCCTTAAATAATTTTCGCATCTCTTCTTTTTCAGCAAAAGACATGCGTCTATTGAACTTGTATTTCATTAGTCAACCTCATTTATTTTTGAAAATAGATTATTTATAGACTCTTCAACCAAAGTGTTTAGTCTGCAAAAAGGATGTGTTATGTCAATCTTGTCTGAGAATACTACAATCTTTCCCATTACAGTACACCTTAACTCAAGTTTAACCTCATCAAATTTGTTAAGTTTATCAATTCCCTCGCTTGCAGTCTCACATAAGTCGATTACCATAAAATCTCCTAAGTTCAAATATAAATTGGTTTATATCAGTTGTAAACGTCTAACGAATCATACTGTAAATCGTAACGGGAACCATTATGTATAATACGAATAAAGCTTCCGTGACAATTACTCCAGCATTTATCTAAAACTCCTATCAATTTAACCACGGTGCAAAATATCAATTCTTTCTATTTTAAAACCCTCTCCAAACAAAGACATTCCATTACCAACACATTCGACAATCAATTCTTTATCTTCAAATAAATTATCATCTTTCGTAAGGTATTGATCTAAATATTCTTTAAAAAACCTTCCCATATCAGTATCAAGCAATAAAATATGGCAATACACCTTTCTATCTATCACAAAAACATCTTCAATATAATGACTAACCAAACTCATCATTCTTCTTTCCGAAGAATTATACTCACCATTAATTAAAAGCGCACCCAACATTCTTCGCTCAGAACATTTTTTCTTGGCATCTAAAATCATTTTATCAAATTCATCCTCCAATATTTCGCCAACACCGATTGATGCAATCTCAGCAAATATCTCGTACTTACCATCAGTGTTCACATAAACAGTCATCATTTTATTTTCCTCATTGACTGTTCAATCGTATCAGTAGAAAAATAAACAGAATAACTACTAATGCTTCTTTTATCAACACCCTTCAATCGCACAATAAATTCATTCGACCTAACAGGCATACATCTTACAATCAATGACATTGAATCATAACTACATACTACAAATTCAACCCCTGCCTTCACATTCACCATCACATTTTCAACTCTACCACCACCTATAAACGCAACAGAAACATCCGTATCAAAAAGAAGTGCATACCTGTCACCGGGCTTAATCTTTCTCGTATCAATTACAGCCATTCTTCTTATTGCTCTCATGACTTCCTGGTTTAGATAAGTTATAAAAACTTATCAAGGAGCCTTTCTTCTCCAAAATCAACAGAACACGTCTGCTGATACGAACCCGACCAGTTGTTGGATTCGATTACCTTCCCACCTATTGATGAGACTTGAATCTTATGCCGATTATTCATCGGTTCCAGATTCGGCGCTGTGAGCGCAGGCTGTTTCTGGCAAATCCTAAATTTAGATTTAAACCAAAGAAATGATTTTTTCTTTAAGGCAATGGATACGGATCGTGCTTCAAGCGTCACCAAATCTTTAGCCTCAGAGATACTTACCACTACTTTATCTATAATTCCTAATCCCATGCGTCCAATAACCATTGCAGCCGCATTATGAATAGGTATAGAGTACATTTTCATGAATTTTAATTTACCTACAATGCTGGTATATGCAGGTGGAACTTCAATTACCTCTACGCCATAACGACAAGCTCTTGATTTAATTGAATCAAGAAGTTGCTTCCAGATGAAATTATGGGACATGCGATTAAATTTTCTACCCTTATTTTTCTTAGAGAATTGAAGTTGTTCGAGAATAATAGGTTTGTGCTTATCGTAGGCATAAGAAACAACTTGCTTTGCCATTTCTCGTATAACGTTTTCTCTTTTATTTGATTTGGCAAATTTTATTTTATCATTTTTAAAATATAAATGTTTAATAAGATTGCCATCATAATTCAGTTCTGATACGGCAACACCATTAGGATTACAATCAATACCAATAACACCAAGTTTCTTATCGGTCATTGTAGGTATGTTTACGACATTATAAGATACCGTAACCTGAAACTTGTTGTCTTTCGCCTCAATTCGCACATCATAGCAATCAGATTTTATTTCTTCTTGTAACCATAACTTTCCAGTAAGCCACAACCCCCGTTTTAACGGATCGTTAATAAGCAACATATTTCCAGCAATGCGAATGTTAGGATTCCCGCTCTTAGCCTTGTCACCCCGTGAATAAAGTTGGCTATTGCGTATGTGTTGCCATTTCTTCTTGGAAATTTTTTTATCTTGAAATCTTTTCCACAATTTTTTGTTACCAAATAAAGAATGCTCTTTTGTGATTTTACCAGCCTCAACAGCAGCATCTGCTATATAGCGCTGATTGAGTAGTGGCATATAATTACGCTTACAATAAACTTTAATATCATTCCCTGATAATTTTAGTTTATTAATAGCCTGATAAGCAGAGCGTTTACAAGAACAGAAATTCTTCATGAGCTGAAGAACTCTGTCATGGTTTTCAAAATAAACAACACCATGGATTACTTTACGCATATTTAAGATATTTCTTATTCAAGGTAATATTAAACTTGTCTTTTACATTACTAATTAAATCATTTTCTGACAATTCTCCGCGAGCCATCTACTTAAAACCGTACATATAGAAATCCTCAACAAATGATTTTATCAATGGATTATCATTCCAAAACTTAATAGCTTCAAATTTTAGGCTATCTGTTTTTTGTTTACCACTTTCAAATTTATACCACATAGCCTTTTTTGCTGACGAAAAGGACTTAAAACCATACCCTCCAGCATTATCAACAATTCTTTTTGTTTCTTTTTCAATAATCATATAACGATCTTCTGGTGGGTCGTAATCCCAAGGATTTTGTTGTTGATTAGTTTTCTTTTGTGTCATTTTGACTATATCTAAATTCATTTCTTTTTCCTTCCACCTCTCCTGCCATACATTCTAGCGCTGAAAGAAGTAATTAGTGAAACCATGTCATTGGCCAACTCTTGTTCAAAAGGAATATCAACCTTATCTTCTATCACCACAACATCCACCCCAAATGCGGCGCAATGCTTTTCAAATATTGAGAATCCAAAACGGGTAAGCCTGTCTTTATATTCAAGAAGGACCCGTTTAACATCTTTGTCGGATATTCGTTTTAGTAAACGATGAAGTTCTTTTCTGTTTTCATTAAGGCCGCTTCCAATTTCCTTATGAAGCTCTGGATCCCATTTATTCTTAAGGCAAAATTCAAGAAGTCTACCTACCTGTCGATCAAGATTTTCAGTTTGTTTTGCGGTAGAACACCTGGCGTATACCAATGTCGTTGTCCTGGTATAATCTGGAGACTTGCCTAACAATCTATTTATTTCTGATATTGGTATACGCCTATGTCCACCTGCGCTTCTAACGGTTTTAATTTTTCCCGTGTTGTCCCAGTTTCTAAGTGCCTGACTTGATATCCCCAGTATCTTCGACGCCTTCGACAAATGCACAAGCTCGGTCATAGTGTTTTTGAAATTCATCTGTCGTTGTTTCCTTTTTAAGACTCGGAATGATTGGGTGAATTGAACCGTCCTCAAGTTCAAATTCATCTCTGGTAACTCTGGTAACTTTCATGAATATACCTCATGTTAAAGTGAAAATCAATAGGTTTTTATAAGATTTTATAAGATTTCCTTAAACAGCTATTCCTCCCAGAACGAGGGGTATCTTTAGACTTTCTGAATATCCGCATTTCCCTTAAACAGATCACTCTTCAAGTGGCAGACCAACATATCCTTCCAATCTTTTCTCAATTCTATCAATTAACGGATCACTCATAACCTAAATTCTTCATAAAAGGTCTATCGCACCATTTTCTCCCATGAACCTCTGGCAACTTAACCAGCTTTCCATCAACAATCAATTGCTTCAAGAAAAACGGCACATCATTTTCAGCACATTGAAAGCAAAGACTTTCAACCCATGACAATTCCGTTTTCCTCTTTGAACCAGACTCGCATCCACAAATTACCCAGTCAATATCCCCACCCTCAAGAACACCATCTATTCTTATCGGCCCCAACATCGGCTCAACACTCAGAAACCTATTTACACATTCTGTTTCCGTCAAATATCTTATCCTAACTATTGACGTTTCCTGCGTCTCACACGTAGTTCCAAACCATATAGATTGATTCTCAAGAAACTCTTTTTTACAGCTTTTAGACCATTCTAATAGTCGTTCCGGTCGCTTGGTAAGGATAAGATAGATGTGTTGTGGATTCTCATTTAAAACCCTCATACAATCGCTTATGTAACTGAATGGAATACTCTCATGGAACAAATCACTCCACACCGCGAAAACCTTTGGCTTGCTTTTTACACACTTCAGTCTTTCAGGCCACGGTTCAACCTTATCACCTCTATCCTTGTCAAACCTTTTATCCATTGATCTTAACCAGCAATTCTTACATGCCAAGTCTTCAGACATCTTTGCCGGTGTACACCCTCTTACCAAAGATAAAGCCTCATCCCAGTACATCCCTTTTTCAAGACGATCCATCATCCCTCCACAAGTAATTGTCTGCCGTCTTCTCCTGATTCGTTTCCAGAAGGTCTACTAATAGATAGCGGCCTTTGATTAAGGCACATGCCAGAATAATTACATCCCCCATCAGCTTCTATGAAATTACATGGTGGGCCTACCGAACACTTCTTTTCGCACATGACTACCTCCTATCTCTTTCTTGATAAACGGGAATATCACCTCTTTTTATCCTAACCTCTTTGAATATTGCCCTATTCAAACCTTTGATAAACTCTTCCTTTTCTTCCTCAGAAATCGGCATGTTGTTAATCATACTTGCTATCGACTTTCCAAGGAAAAATCCCTGTGAAGACATCGGAGAGAAATCACTTCTCTGGTTGTCATATCCATCTCGATCATTTCTCTCGCTGTGGAAATTTCCACGCCTTTCATCTTGACTTACAGTTCTTCTAACATCTCTTCCAAACATAGCATTTAACTCCCTTAACTTTAATAGTTCCATAAACTTCTTTTTTCAATAATTAAGTCTCGTAGAAATATCATCAAAAGCCATCTTTAATTCATTTAACTTCCAACCATTTGATTTCAACACACTCACCACTTCCTTAACACAATACAAAACTCTATCATAATCTTTTATCTTGTCTACAAAAGCATTCATTTTAAATTCCAAATTATCAACCATATCTCTTGCATTATTAATCACCATCACAAAATCAACGGTGCCTTCAACATCAACACCTTTTTCGCTTAATACATTAGATATGTTTTTTACTTTATTTTCAAGACCTTCAATTGATTTATCAGTCGTAGATTTATCATTTAAAATTTTATCGGCAATGACTTTTATATCTGCCTGAACTAACTTTACATCATCAAATGCTTTATTCAAATCTTTTGTATTTCCATCACATACTCCTGCAATCTTTGTATTAAATTCAAGAGACGCAACACTCTCGCTCATTAATTTAGTAATCAAAGCGTCCTTTGCCTCAAGTTTACTTTCAAGAACAGAAAGTCTACTCATCAACTCATCAATCAATGGAGCGGGTGTTTTTACCTCAACACATTTTTCAACCTTTTCACTAATCACATTGTCAAGCACATCTTCTATATATGCATTTGTTTTCTTGACAACTTTTTCCTCCATCGTGTGTGCAAGTTCACCTATTTTTCTGGCAACAGAAAAATTTATATCAGGTATCTTTCTTTCAGTAGTTTCCTTTGCTACCATCTTAATATAATCATCAATGATGGAATATATCTCCATCATTCTTAAATCACTACCTCTTTCTACTTTTTTGTCCTGGATTCTTTTAACAAGCTCTGAAGTCTCTTCAGGCTTGCGCTCCTTAATCACTCTATCGCTGGAATCAAAAACAGGCCTTACTGAAACTGAAACACTCCGACCAAATACAACATCCCACTTTTGCTTCTTAACCTCACTCAACACATTAACAAGGCTTTGCAGACCATTTCTTTTTATAGCTTTAATCTTAACAATATCACTATCACTATATTCAAATGGCTCTAATTCATCAATTTCATTCAATTCAAATTTTAAAATATCATCGTTATCAAACCCATCTTCTTTATATGGGTCAAAAGTAAATAGGCGTGAACTTTTAATTTTGGATTCAACTGTAGATTCAACAGACTCAATGAATTTTGTTCCTAACCCCATATCTTTTGCGAAGTCACGAATTACGGCGGGAGAAAAACCTTCAGAAATAATTCTTTTCTCTAAATCACTTAGCTCTTTGTCGGGCATCAATTACCTACCTATCATTGCAATCAATTTCAGTGGGAATTACATTACATTTAAAATCTTTTCCTCAATCAAAACATCCATATCAAACTACTGTTAGCATACACATTAATAACATTTTTTGAAGAAACAATCTTTTTGTTACCATTTTTATCAAAATAATAAACTGCATGTCCCATACTTGATGTTCCTCCACATAAATACCTTTTACCTTTTATCCAAACAAAATCTCTATTTTGTATTTTATATCTTTTTCTACGAATTGAGGGAATAAACCCTTTTCTATTTACTTGTAACTTCCTATTATTTCTTCTCTTCTGCTCTACTTCAATTGAAAAAGTTCTATCATGTTCATTTCCACCAGCTATTACAAAAGCATCATTGTAATGCGTTTTCTCTAATCTCTGCTTGTTTCTTTTAAAACTTGTTATATAACCATAAGTAAATTCAAAACCTAAAATCTCTTTGAATCTTTTACCAATAATTAACATGAACGTCTCTGCTTTATACTGCTTCGATTTTTTCAGTTTACTAAATAATTTTTCTTCATGCAATTTCTTATGACAAGCCTTATGTAATAAAGCAATGTTTGAAGGTTTGTCAGTGCCACCATCTTTTCTTGATATAATGTGGTGAAGGTGCCCACCATTATCTTTTGTCATTTCTCTTCCACATAACTGACATTTATTCTTTTCTCTACTAATTATAAAACTTCTCAAATTGTAATATCCCAATAAATTACCTTTTTGATATTCTTTTCCTTCTATTTCTGGATTATTTATCTTCTGAATATCAAATTTCCCCACCTCAATTGTTACTTTACTTATTGGCAAAAGTTTCTTTAAAGTATTAATCAAAGTCAAATGTGTATCAAACTTTCTTTGTGTTGAAGGTGGTATCCAACCTTCTCTCTTAAACCTATTGTTAAATCTTTGTTTACGATACCTTAACCTACTACGTCTCAATCTTCGATACATTCTTTTTTCATCAAGCCTCTTCTTTGTTTTTCCATCAAGTATCATAGTTCCAGCAACCAATTCTTTCTTGTCAGTTATTGCTGAAAAACCTACATTACTAAAACCCGCATCAATTCCTAATGAAATATACTGCATTTTGTTTTCACACTCAAAATTCAACTGAACAACAAATGGATTCTGTCTTACAACTTTCGCTTTTCCTCCTTTTATAAGATGTCTCGCCTTTGTACAAGTACATGGCATTAATGGTTTTCCGCTAATTGATAATACAAACACAATGCTTTTAAAGCCGGGTGTTTGTGCCCGTTGATTCACTTCGGGATTGTTACAATCCAGTTTACCATTTTTCAGATTATTCATCCCACTGTCGCTTTCGCTCCTGTTTAAAGATGAATTTGTAGAGCTACAGACTAGTGAAGCATCTGTAGGTACGTTCTTTAACTCTAATTGTAACGTCTGCATAGTATTAACTAAGCTCCCTAATCTCGCACATTAGCTTTATTAAATCATTAGCAAATGTTCGGATACGATCATCATTCCATTTCCAAGACCATCAACATCCTTAATCAATCCAAGCCCATCACGAATTTCATAGCTCTCACATTCAAGAAAATCACCAGCAAAATGATAAAACACTAAATGCAGAAATGTATTATTATTATCTTTAAAATCAATGTTATAAAATGCAATAGCCTTTTTTACCATACTCTCTGGATACATCAAAGGATTCTCTGTTTCAAGATTATTCATCACGTAATCAACATCTTTTCTCTCAAAATCCCTTGCGACAACTCCACATATAACAACCACCTTCTCTGCTTTGTTTTCCTTACAAAAAGAATTAATGAAATGCAAATACTTTGTCCGCTCCTCTTCATTCTTGTAAGGGAACTCAAAAATATTCATAACTTGTTCATTTTCATATAATACAATAGCAGTAGGCTTCAAATATTTCTGATCCTTCAAAATCATTAAAGCATTCTCTTTTACTTCATTGAACCATTCACTCATTTATTTTTCCTTAAATTGTGGGCATATAGTTAATATATGATAAAATAAATGTTTTGTCAATAGAATAGTATTGTCACTTCAATATAATTAATAAATCGTGGGAATCAAAAATTCTCTCGGTGGGACTTGAACCCACATGTTACCATTACCCTTTCTATGCCTTATAAGAGCAAGGGGATACGAGAGCTTTATGGTACTCCTGCCGGGAATTGAACCCGGATAACATGATTGAAAGCCATGTGGCTTAACCTTTGGCCTACAGGAGCTTAATATACCAGAAACTTTTCCTTATACAGCCTGTGTGCATAGCTTGAAGGATTAAAAGAAAATCTCATTAGCACAAAAGAAGACCTATCTCTTTTGGGCGTAAACGGATTTCTAATCAATTCTAATCCTACCTCATTCGGCAACTTATTCTTTTTAATCTTCTCGTTGTGCCATCTACAACAAGTTACAGTATTTTCAAAAGTATTCTTTCCGCCTCTTGAAACAGGAAGAATGTGATCCAGTGTCACATCTTGCAAATTGCATTTATATCTAAACTTCTTACCATTACAATCAAAATGATAGTACATACATGTAAAATCGTCCCTTTGAAAAACTGCTTCCTGACTGTACTTAACTATTTCTGTTCGTGGCTTATATCCAACAAACTTTATCAGTCTTACGATAATCGGCATCTTAATTCTAAGCTCTACCGATCCTACTTCCTTCTCGTCGTGAGATACGACAATTTCAATCTTGTCCTTACTCATCCACTTCAACACTTTGTTCAGACTCACTTCAGTCCAATACTCGTAATTCCTGTTAAGCACAATCACATTTTGCATACATTCATCCTTTACATTCGGAAAACAAACTTTTCCATTTTATTCCTTTTGTTATAATAAAAATGGGCACGGCGGGATTCAAACTCGCAACTTATTGATTAGAAATCAATTACTCTATTCTATTGAGTTACGCGCCCTTTTTGGTATATCTTCTAATTTAATAACACCATTATCGAATTCCCAATGATGATTACAACACAATACAAGATTATTCTCTTGCGAATTCACAACACCCAATTTCTCATCTTCATCAAAAGATGATATTGACTTAATATGACACAATTCAACATGAATCCTATATCCACAAACCTGACAAGGATATTTCAATAAATTCTCATTCCACTTTCTATTAAAATATCTAATGTGAGAATTTTTCCAAGAAGGATGTTTTTTTCTTACAGATTTCAAATTATGATAAAACTTAATACTCATTTCTTTGATCTCATCCATTCTTCTATTTAAACCATCAATGCACTTTTGGCATAATATAGAACTCTTTGTCCCTTTCCTATAAAAATTAATCCCACATTTCTTACAAATCCTTTTCTTTTGCTTATTCCTAACTTTCCCTATATTATTAAACTTTGCAGAACACGAACTTGAACAGAAAAAATTCTTATCCCTATTTTTGTTATACTCATACTCTGTTCTTTTAATTTCTTTTCCACATTGCGCACACTTTAAAATTATTTTGTTAGCAAACATCTTACAATCTATTGAACAGAAAAATTTCTCCACTCCATTCTTCTTCTTATATTTAACAATAGACTGCTTTCTAACAAATCTTTTATTGCATCTTGAACATACTAACTCTATCATTTTTTCAGCCATATAAACTCCAAAATATCAAGGCAGTTGCTCTATCCATCTGAGCTACAGAGACATAATGGACAGGGAGAGAATCGAACTCTCATGCCAATGGCACACGATTTTAAGCCGTGCGTGTCTACCAGTTTCACCACCTATCCGTGAATTTGACCCCGGAAGGACTCGAACCTTCAACCTCCAGATTAAGAGTCTATTGCTCAACCAATTGAGCTACGGAGTCGTATTTCAATGGGATTGATAGGACTCGAACCTACACGTCTTTCGACACAAGTTTCTAAAACTTGCGTGGCTTCCAGTTACACCACAATCCCGTAAATTTCTGCTCAGAGAGAGACTTGAACTCCCACGTCTTTCGACAATAGCTTTTGAAACTACCGTGTCTACCAGTTACACCATCTGAGCCTATTGCCCCAGATAGGACTTGAACCTATGGCCTCTTCATTAAAAGTGAAGAACTCTACCACTGAGTTACTGGAGCTTGAATCAATGAGCAGAGAGGGAGTTGAACCCCCGATGTTTACCCGAAGGGACAGATTTTACAGACCTGCGCCACACAACCGACAGTAGCCTTCTGCTCAAATATTTCAAAGAGCCAGATCGGACTCGAACCGACAACATCCAATATGGCAAACTGGAATTCTACCAATTGAATTACTGACTCAAACTTTCAGCGGAGAGTATAGGACTCGAACCTATACGCCATTTCTGACGGCAGAATAGCAATCTGCTGGGATACCAATTACCCGAACTCTCCAAAATTGGCGGGTACAAAGGGACTTGAACCCTCAACCTTCGGCTTGACAAGACGATGCTCTAACCAATTGCGCTATATACCCATGAATCATTTTCTCGTTATCTTCCACGGCTCTCTGTGATCCTCAAGGTCTTCCTTGCTCATGTACCACCGGTAATCGCATATATTCCAAGCATCAGATAGCTTCCTATACGCATTACCGTCCATTATATCAGCACTTCTCCTTACGACCTTGTTGGACACCCTTTTAAAGAACTGCTTGCGCTTTGAGCCTTTGTAGCCGTCTTTTACATACGGCCTGCGATAACTCCTCGACATATTGTAACTCCTTGTTAAAGTATTACAACATGTTTTCCTCCTTACAGTTAAATGGTACACCCGGAAGGACTTGAACCTTCAACCTACCGGTTCGTAGCCGATTGCTCAATCCAATTAAGCTACGGGTGCATATCTGAGACGGCAGGACTTGAACCTACAACATCTTGATCCAAATTCAAGTGCTCTATGCCAATTGAGCTACGTCCCAATGACTTTCAGGAGAAGCAGGACTCGAACCCGCAATGAGTCTTACGACTGACGGATTAACAGTCCGTTCCCTGCTGCCAATTCGGGTATTCTCCAATTAATTTTTCAGAGTGACAAGACTCGAACTTGCAAAACTCCTGAACCCAAATCAGGTGCTAATCCAATTTAGCTACACTCTGTTTAATGATTGATTTCAAAGAACATTTAATCTTGCAAATTCTCCAAACAACTCCACAGCTTTATTGTTATAAGCTCTCGCAGCATCTCTGATGTCTTTAAATCTACCAGCAAAGATATGCTTATTATTCAACCTTAAACTTACAACCCACAATTTCCTCTCCTCCTCCCAATACACACCCTTAAAACCACATTTGTTATTCTTATGAATTTTTCTGTTTCTTAAATTTTCACTATTTTTACAAGCCCTCAAATTAACCTTTCTATTATCAAGACCATTACCGTTTATGTGGTCAGTGCTTGAACTACAACCACATCCAAGCACAAGTCTATGCATTAAAATAAAAGTCTTCTTTCCATCTATCATCATCCATGTGCCAGCATACCATTTATTTGCAATTCTCCATTTATATTTTGCCAAATAATCGAACTCTTTATCAACAATAGCCGTCTTATCTCCAACTGGTATGTAGCAACCTTCATCCACTTAACACTTCCCCCATTAAACGACAAAAGCCCCCGAAGGTTTCTCTTCGGAGGCTGTTATGTAAATTATCGTTATTCTAAATAACCTACACATCAGCCTCCACGCCTGATCCTTCAATTCGATTATCACTATAAAAACAATTGAGGACAGGCGTACACCACAATGGTATATGCATGGCTCTCAGTGTTTTTAATGTCGATTGTAACTTTTGCACGAAACTTCCTTTTTATAAAATAAAAAATTAATGTATTGTAAATGTACCTTAAAAAAATGGTTTTGTCAATTATTATTTAAAAATATTTTTTCTCAATCTCTCTTTTAACCTTTTTCGGTTGATTATCGCCCGAAATATAGCTTCTTTATAGTTTCTACCCTTCGCAAGAAGAAAACCTAAAGAATCTGCTACATACACATACACATCATCAACCGTTACAAAAAACTCAGGATCAAGACCTCTCAATTGCTCCTTGTGATGAACCATCTAATACCCCACAATACTCATCAAGACTATCCAAAATATCATCCATTTCCTCTTTTATCTCAATAGCAACTTTTCTTGCACTATAAAACACATCCTTGGTCAATTCTACAATCTCATCCCTTATTTCAGCATTAAACTTTCGCAACTCTTCTCTATCAACAATCATCTTCGACCCTATATAATGTGAATCCATAAAAAGACTCCCCGTATCAAAAATCACCTCTGCTTTCTTATCAACATATACCCTAAACTCTTCATCCGTTTTCCTCGTTATATTATTCTGCTTGAATGAATGATAAAACAACTCATGAATATTTACATCAAGCATCATTGTTATCAAATCATTGTACTGTATATAATCTTCATTTCTTATCAAATCCTTAATATCACTCTTGCTCATCAATGCCCTTCCAAAAGCTCCAAGCATCATCGTCTTAATTCTTACCTGATTCTCTTTTACTATAGACATCTGAGTATCAAGCAACTTTATATATTTTATTTCAAAATATCTATCCATTGATTCTATTGTTTTTACCATTAATTTCTTGAAATCACCATTGTATGAACATCCAATATGCGGAATAGTTCTTTTCTGACCTCGGCTAAAACCTATCATTATCTTATCCCCTATTTTAACAAAAGGTTTGCCAATAAAAAACCATGCCGTTAAAAATCCCAGTACAGTAAAACCTCCAATAAAAACTTCCAATGACTTAAAATGACCAAAAAATTCCCACATAATCACTCCTTTGAAAAGCATTCATCTGGATATGTAATCTTAATTATTACCCCAAAATCGCTGTCCTTCATACCAATATCAACACTCTTCACCTGATTGTATACCCTATCTAACCATTCTGGACTATCTTCATGTATCCAACCATTCTGCTTCAAAAAATCAGGAATTGGTTTCATCCCCCAAGCAAGATTCTCATGGTCAAAGGCTCTCTGTCCCTTTTTCATCACCCTCGTAATCTCTATTAGAACCTTTACCCTTAAAATATTTCTTGGCCTATCCTTACCCAAAAAATACCACTGAATCCCCTTGAAAATCTTATTTCGATAACCATATTTGTTCGCCCAATGACGACCACCTATCTGATTACCAGTCTTCAGCACTAAAGGAATGTACCTTTCTATTGTAACCATGATTTTAATATAATATAAAAATAAAATTGTGCAAGTAAATAAAACAAAACCCTGCGAGGTGGTCTTTTCACAGGGTTTTGAATCCGAAGCATACTCATCAATGCCTCTACACAAAAATTATTTTATATTTTCAAATTCATCTTTCAAAGAATTCGACCAAGACAACAACTGACTACACTTTTCTTTTATCGTTTTTATATCTTCTTTCTCACAAGCGTCTGCAAGAGCACCGGCATAATTCCTGATCTTTGTCGCTCTCATTCTTATATTACCAATTGTTTCATCAATGGGAATCTCTTTCGCGGCAGGCGCAATTTCCTTTGCCTCTACTTTTGAAGAAACATCACGAACAGCATCATTCTCTATCTTACGAATCTCTGCCTCAACAGCATTGGCACCCTCATCAATAACATCTTCTTCTTTACCTTCAACACTACGCTTTAAAGCAATCTTAGCCATACAACACTCCTATCATTATGGTTTAACAAAATATCACTCAGAGACAGGCTTTTCAACAGCCTTTCTTTTTCTCGGACTGATTTTCTTTTCTTTCGGTTGCTCCACTTTATCTGCAAAAGGATTAATCTGCTTTGCCAAAACAACACCTTCTTCATTCTGGTAAATTTTCAAAACATTATCTTCCATATCATATTCCTTACTTTGAATTATCTCTCAGATAATTTCTAACTGCTTCATCAAAAACATCTACGACATCAACTCCCCTTCTGGAAGCAACATCCGACATTTTGTTGAAAATTTCCTTAGAAATTAAAATCATCGTTACATCAATATCATTTGCATCAGGCAATGCCTCTACATTGGCTTTCAAAATATACCCCTATTCAAAATATCAAATCAAGCCTTTTCTTTTTAAGGCCGCATTCATCAAAAACATGAGAAACCCATCAATTCCAATTCCATCACTCTTAAGAGCCATTCCGAATCCACTGGTACTCGAAAAATCTGGATTGGCATTCACATCTATTACGAATGGATTTCCACTTTTGTCAACCCTAAAATCAACACGAATATAATCACGGCATCTAAATATTCTATATGCCTTCTTAGCAATTTCTTGAATCTCTTTTCCAACCTTCTCCGGCACATCCTTTGCCACAAGCTCATCAATTGTCTTGTAATCTTCTGTGCCTCTCTGCCATTTTGCAGAACTCGTCTCTATATTGACCCCATCCTTAACCTTTGAAAAATCAACTTCAATAATAGGCAAGGTTCTTGTTTCCACACCACCAATTACACCAACACTAAATTCTCTTCCTTCTATAAACTGCTCTGCAATAGCAATATCATCAATCTTCTTATCAAAAATTTCTCCAACCTTATCATCAAGTTCTTTCTTGTTCTTCACAACAGAGCTTTTGTCAATTCCTGCGCTTCCACCATTATTCGCAGGCTTGACTATAACTGGGAACTTAATAGCATCGTTCTTCTTCCAATCCTCTTTCTTTCTAAACTCCCAGAAATCAGGCGTTGGAATCTCGTTCCCATCCATAATATCTTTCGAAAGAGATTTATCAAGAGACACTGTTGACGCAAAAGAATCATTGCCGGTATAAGCAACACCAAACAAATCAAATAAATTACACATGTTAATTTTTTTAACATTCTTATCTGCAACGTATTCAAAATTATTCAGTATCAACTTTGGCTTCAACTCTACAATATCATCTATTACATCAACTATCTTTTTCTCAGTAACAAATCTCTTGGGCCTTGGAAAACCATTCTTCTCAAATGCGTTATCAATATCCTGCAAAAGATCAAATTCTCCATTTGCATCCTTTTCTTTTGTAATATCATCCTTGGATACAGTTACATAGATTTTATCCTCTATCTTCTGTACTGTATCCAAAAGACTTTTATACATTTTCTTTATCATAATTCAAATTCTTATGCTGGAGCCGGAAACACAACAACTACCTCAAGGGGAGCCGCCACATTCTGAATACCATATTTGTATATCCCAACTCCACCAGATACCACTTCAGACTTCTTATCAACGCCATTCACCGTGAAAGTGCTGATGTCAAAATCATCTCCAAGAGTAATGGTAACAAGCTGATTCTCTCCCTCATAAGTAAAATCAGACGGATCAATAGTAGCATCACCTGTTGAATTATTCTTTGTCACAGTCAAATCCGTTGCAAATGTTCTGCGAACTTCAAAATTAGCCATTACAGGAAGACACCCGGAAGCATTAATAGATAGCTTCAATTTTCCAGCAGTATCATTATCAGTCCCATTCAACACAAACTGATAAAAACCATTATCATCATAAATAAGAACAGGATCAGCAATAGAACTTGACCCTGCAAATGCACCATCATTTTTTGAAACAAGAATATCAGCCGCCAGAAGTTTCGTAGCTCCCGTGCCAAGATTATCAACCGGTGTAACTCCATCAGTCGCACTCAAAAAAGGGCCTATTTTTACAGTCGCCGTAAGACCTTTTGGAACATAATTTTTAACCAATTTCATAAAATACTCCTATTCGTTATAAAGGTTATTATAATAATATTCAATAATTGAACCAAGTATACCACCAGCAGTAACAGTAACAGTAGCCGCATTACTTTCAATAGAGCCAAAATCGTTCGTTACAACACATGTATAATCTCCAGAATCACCCTCTTGCGCATTAACCTTCTCGTACGTGTCACTGTCAGTGCCTACATTACTTCCATCCTGCTTCCACTGATAGTGCAATGGAATCGTACCAGAAGCCGTAACAGTTAATGTCAATGTATCTCCTACATTAATATTCTGGTCTGAAGGATCAACGTCAATAGTGGGAGCATACCCAACTTCAACGATTGCCGCTGCACTACTGATAGAGCCAAAATCATTCGTTACAACACATGTATAATCTCCAGAATCACCCTCTTGCGCATTAACCTTCTCATACGTGTCACTGTCAGTGCCTACATTACTTCCATCCTGCTTCCACTGATAGTGCAATGGAATCGTACCAGAAGCCGTAACAGTTAATGTCAATGTATCTCCTACATTAATATTCTGGTCTGAAGGATCAACGTCAATAGTGGGAGCATACCCAACTTCAACGATTGCCGCTGCACTACTGATAGAGCCAAAATCATTCGTTACAACACATGTATAATCTCCAGAATCACCCTCTTGCGCATTAACCTTCTCATACGTGTCACTGTCAGTGCCTACATTACTTCCATCCTGCTTCCACTGATAGTGCAATGGAATCGTACCAGAAGCCGTAACAGTTAATGTCAATGTGTCACCGACATTAATATTCTGGTCTGAAGGATCAACGTCAATAGTGGGAGCATACCCAACTTCAACGATTGCCGCTGCACTACTGATAGAGCCAAAATCATTCGTTACAAAACAAACATAACTTCCACCATCAGACTCCTGCGCATTAGTTTTTTGATATGTTGCGCTATCAGTACCCACATTGCTTCCATCCTGTTTCCACTGATAATGCAATGGAGTTGTACCAGAAGCCGTAACAGTCAATGTAAGCATATTACCAACAGTCAAATTATGGCTAATGGGATCAACGTCAATAGTGGGAGCATACCCAACTTCAACACTCGCAGGTTCACTCTCATCGGAACCAAAATCATTCGTAACAACACACGTATAATCATCAGTATCAGATTCCTGTGCATTCAGCTTCTCATACGTGTCACTATCAGTTCCAACATTGCTTCCATTCTTCTTCCATTGATAATGCAATGGAGTTGTACCAGAAGCAGTTACCGTTAATGTCAATGTGTCACCGACATTAATAATCTGACTTAAAGGATCAACGTCAACCGAAGGGGCTATACCAGTCACACCTATAACAGCTACATTACTCAAAACATCGCCAAATGAATTCGATACCACACACTTATAATCACCAGCATCCGTTGTCTGTGCATCAACAATATCAAGCTCATCACTATCAGTTCCGACATTCACATTATCCTTACTCCACTGATAATGAAGAGTACCTGTTCCAGTAGCAACAATCGTCAATGTTATCGTATCATGAACATTATAATCTCCACTTACAGGCTGTTGACTTATTATCGGGAGATAACCGGGGTCTGTATCATCAATCTTAATCTCCCTGACAGTAGTATCAACTGTACTTCCCTGATATGTAAATGTCTCAACAAGTTTGAATCCGGGCAACAGCGGATTTCTCCATTCAATTACTTCTGGATTGTTACCACTAAATGACAGCGTATCACCATTCACCTTAAAAAATATCCCCTCTTTGTCCATGTATGTTCTTTTGACAAAATCAAGCTGCTTGAACAAAAGGTCTTCTTCAGCATCCATTGAAACTATTGCAGAATTACTTCTTGTCGTATTCCCATCACACGAAACAAGACAATCATAGGCACCTGCATCAGTAAGAGCGAAAACAGCTATCTGAAAAGTGTCAGACGTTTCCCCAGAAATAGGAACGAAATCTTTTCTCCACTGATAAGTCACCGGACTATGACCAACAGCAACAACAAATAAATTTAACGGACTACCAACACTAACCTCTTGAGAAGCCGGTTGCGTATTAATCTTCGGCTGAACAGTCAAAATCGCACCAGCACTTGTTACTGTATTAGTATCAGACGTTACTTCGCATGTATACGTCCCACGATCACTTTCAGTAAACGGATTAATCACCAAAGAACTATTAGTCGCACCTCCAATTACACTTCCACCCTTTTTCCACTGATACGTTATTGGAGCATACCCAGTAGCAACAACACTAAGCGTAACACTATCTCCATACATAGCACTCTGGCCTATTGGATCAGTAACAATAACAGGAACATCCTTTAATGTCGCAATTCCACTCTCAACAGTATTCCCATCGCACGTAACTTCGCATGTATAATCACCACGGTCTGCGGCACCAAAAGACTGTATCACATACGCAGTATTCGTTGCATGAAGAATAGGCGATCCGTTATGCTTCCATTGATATGTCAACAACTCAAAACCAGTAGCTACCACAGAAAGGGTAATAGTCTCTCCAAATTGACTATTTTGACTTTGCGGATCAGTTACTATTGTCGGAACAACAGACACAACTACACTATCACTTTCTGTGATATTCTCGTCACATTCGACAGTAACGTAATACGTTCCCCTATCCAATGACGAAAAATTATCAAAATGAAGAGTCGAAGACACCTTGCCGACAAGCAACACATCATCCTTATACCATTGGTATAGCAAAGTTGGATGTCCCGTAGCCGATACCGTAAGATCGGCAGAACCACCAATCTCAACAGGCGTATCATGAGGCTGAACAGTGATCTTTGGCTGTGTAGAAACATTTGCAACATCGCTAGAAATCATATTTCCGTCAGATGTAACCTCTACTCTATAATCACCTCTATCGCTATCAGCGTATGGATCAACAATAAGATTCGCACTAGTTTTTCCAGTAAGCAATACATCGTTTTTGTACCATTGATAAGCAATCGGCGCATGTCCTGTCGCCTCTACAATAAGCTCAAAACTACCATCTATTGTTACTGCCTGTGAAATTGGTTGCAATGTTATATCTGGCGCAACAGTAACAGGCACCAAATCACTCGCAACAGTATTCCCGTCACATGTAACATCAACAGAATAATTACCTCTATTACCATCAGCAAACGGGTCTATTACCAATGTGTCACTTGTTTCTAAAAGAATCGGACTCCCGCCCTTTTTCCATTGATATGTTATTGGAGAATGACCTGTCGCAGTCACACTCAATTCCATGTGTCCACCAATAATTACAGCATCACTTGCTGGCTGAACAGTAATGTTCGGCTCTACAGTTACATCGGCAGCATCACTTACTTTAGTTTCATCGTCATCAGTAACATCAACAGTATACGAACCCCTATCAGCATCCTGAAAATCAGTATCCTGATAAGAAGCACTATCTGTTCCAACATTCACCAAACCATGTTTCCACTGATAATGAAGTGTTCCATTTCCAGTAGCAGAAACACTCAAATCCAAAGTACCGCCAATAATTACTTGCTGATCCTGCGGTTGAACACTAATAGTTACCATATTTATTCTCCTAACTTAATGCAATCAATTGCACATTATTCATTTCCATTTAATATCTTAAAAATTTCACGTAATCTTACCTTGTTCTTCCTATCAGTATTAGCCATATCCTTAACCTCATTAGCCTCGCTTTCAAGCCCGTTATTTCTTAGGTGATGTGAAAGCTGGTCAAGACTATTTAATGATGTTCCTATGTCATCTATGGCTGATAAAACACCTTTCACAGAATCACCAGAATCATTAGGAGAAACGGCAACTGCTTGCCCAGCATAACCACCATGTCCAAGATCATCTCTCATCATTGGAGCCGCAAGCATTTCACAAATTTGATCTACATTATGTTTATCATTCATATTTCTCTCCCCTGACTCAATTAAACCGTTTAAGGTATTCAAAATATCTTCGGTAGATGAAGTATTGGTATCTGCTCCTTGGAATCTTTTACGGCTCTTTAATATCTCTGAAGGAGTCATTTTCCTTGCTTTCCTTGGAACACCACACGCTTTTATTAAAGTCGCGTATGCGATTGCAACTTCTTTATCCGTAGGCTTCTCATGTTCTCCGCGCTCTTTGCGCTGAATATCTATATTCTTCTTGAATGCTTTCAAACTACATTTTTTATTTAAAGGCATAACTACCTCCTAATATTTCTCAATACCAATATTATACTTATCTCCAAGAAACATCCCTATATCGCGCATTGCCTTTTTAACAACTATATCATAAACATCTGCTTGAAGCGCAGTATCAGCATATCCCATCTCAGAAGCAAGCCTCTTTGCTTCAGCAAAAACCACCCTTGTTGCTCTCAATGAAAACTCTTCAACAAATTTTTCTCTTCTTGCGTTCGGAATAATATCTTTTTGGGTGGGAACACTCTCTATAGCCTCAAGAATCTGATCTACCGTTTTTTTTCTGTTCATATTCTCTCCGTTTATACTCAAAAACTACATTATCGAATCAATTTAAGCAAAGGCTATCATCTATATTATACACTAAATATCTTTCAAAATGGAAGCTGGCACTTTACTATCTGCCAAAAATACATCTTCAAGCGTTATTAATCCTTCGGCAAGCATCTTATAAAGACGGTATCTCGCCAAAACATAATTATGATCGTCAAGGGCATAAATAAACGATCCATTAGTATCAATTGCATCCAAAATTCTCAATGCCTGCTCTTGGCTCGAAACACCAAGAAATATCTCAACCGTAATTTCGACACGCTTCTTATTTTCAGGCATAACATAAGCATCAATTATAGCCTTCTCCTCCTCAGACATTTCAACTATTGCATTACTATCAAAATTATAAACGTAATACTTCATATCACAACCCGTCATAAAATCAGGGCCGACTCCAACCATATCCTTACCTTCAAACGGCGTAATATCCATATCTGGAAAAATAAAAGTCACCCTGTTGGGAACAAGAACATCAGCCGGATTATATATAACAATAGTCTTTATCCTGTTAGAAAGATAGTCAACCTCAAACTTCTCATCCTCATTCATTTCCAAAATTTCATCGCCAACAATTTTCCAATACTTCATCGGAACTCCAGTAACATTACTCATGTCTGGATTAATTATCCAACTTTCTACTGGATAATCAGGAGTATTAACAGAATACCTTATTTCTTTTGTCACCCTATTCAAAACATTAGACATATAATTACCTCATTATGTCGGTCTATGATTTATAGGCTCTGCATAAGTAGGAGTAGCCCATGCTCCAGACTCCTCCCATGCAGGAGTCCCAGTTACCCCTGAAAGTGTACCAGTATGACTATTCCCTGAAACATCAGCAGCACTTGTTCCAGATGCTTCACCAAACTTCATATAAACTTTTAAATTTGAACTATTCGGTGGATGCTCATCTTTGTAAAGTAATATATTGTCCGCTGATCTTGCTTCACCTTTATATATTTTAACCATATCAATGCTACCATTCCATGGCTCATTGCTTGTTCCATCACATCCTATTTGAGCACCAGACAAAGTTGTTCCAGGATCACCTGTAAAATCTATTGTCACCGTTTCAACCAATAAACCATTTACATAAAATAAAGCAGACCTACCAGATGTACCGCCGGATTGAAATACAACTGCAACATGCTGCCACACATTCTTAGTTATCCTATCTGACGCAGTTTCATAAGAACTTACTCCCTGTACAGTAAGAAGTAAATGCAATCCATTTCTTCCAAACGAAATCCCATTACTGCCTGATGCTTTTGTTCCGAATATTTTTCCTATTCCTGTATCTGAAGTAGGTTTAATCCATGCCTCAATTGTAAATGGGGCAATAAGCTGCAAATCTGCATTAACACTTGCTAAATCAACTCTATGTGTATTTGCAGCAGTAAAATTAAGACAATAACCAGCATCCTCAGAAACCGCATTAAATTTGTTGTTACTTACATCGCGTACTAATTTTTGTAAACTTAAGCTCGATCTTGCAGATACATTTTTTTCGTTCATTGTCCATCTGGCATATAACTTATAAACTATATGATCTCTGCCCTGACCATAATAAATTGATTGCATCTCAGATATTGGCAATGCCCTATTATATACCCTGACATCATCAATTATTCCATTAACCGCGACCCTAACATTAGGATTATCGGCTATATAGCAAGGTATCGTACTATCTATAGCCACCTTTCCGGCTTTTGCCACTGTAGCTTCCTGTACACAATTAATGTAACTTCTTAAAGCTGTAGCAGCTCCATCCGCTCCATACCATAAACAAACGAAATATATAGTTCCTGGTACTATAGTGGTAGTGGCACCTGTTAATGTAGTATCCCCAACTGTTCTCAAAATAACTCTCAATCTTTTTACCCCACTTACATCTACAACAGAGATACAATAAAGAGTAGAACCAGTTCCCGAATTCAAATATGACTTTGCTATTATTCTCTGATCATTACCAAACGACACCGCCTTAAACCAGGCAGTAATAGTCATAGCATTTGTATTAGCCGGAAGATCAAAAGTAGTTCCATTATAATATTGAGCTATATCTACCCTACAATTATTGCTTCCATCAAAGTTAAATGCCATTACGAATAAATCCTTTTGATATGCAAAAGATTCCAGTCACCAACCAACGTATTCCCTACTGAATATCGAGTTAATTCAAATTGAGTTACATCACCTGCTACAATACCAAGCGTGGCTAATGATATTGTCTGACTGAAATATTGAAAATATAAATTATTCTGAATAGTCATATTGTTAAGAACAATTCTTGCCGACCAAGTACCTACCGCACCATTATTTGCAATGTCCCTTATATATAAAGCAGGAACCACCACTTTTGACGTAGCTGGAGCTGTTGTCGGCTTTGCCCTTAAATAAATTGTTATATTTGTTGCACCCACTGGAACTTCATCTGTCCAACCAACGCCCTCCTCTGAAGTATCATCAAATACTCTTACTAATAATGCATTATTAGTGTTATCAGGAACCAAAGGGGCATTTGCATCTATTTTCCAATCAGCATTATTTGGGTCATTTAACTCCTCGGCTCGAAATTGAAATTCTAACGGCCCAGTCGCACCTGTCGGCCCCGTACTTCCAGTCTGTCCAGTATTTCCCGTCTGACCTGTTTGACCGTTTGCACCCGTTGGCCCCGTATTACCACTTTGACCTGTTTGACCATTAGCACCTGTCGGCCCGGTATTACCGCTTTGACCTGTTTGACCATTGGCACCTGTCGGCCCGGTATTACCGCTTTGTCCAGTTTGACCGTTCGCACCCGTTTGACCCGTGCTTCC
>Ga0209777_10001331_pt1 | contig 36406 bp, 41 predicted proteins | sample FrelakmetHBP12HB_FD_187147 | JGI IMG/M metagenome (GOLD analysis project Ga0209777, IMG submission 187147) | Freshwater lake sediment microbial communities from the University of Notre Dame, USA, for methane emissions studies -HBP12 HB (SPAdes)... | ecosystem: Environmental > Aquatic >...
CGCGTAATACCGCGTCACGCCGTCTTCGAGATTATTCTTGTAACTCCTGCAAGCCTGGAGGCGGCCATCCGGATAGAATACATATTCGGGGCCGTCTTTCGTATCATTCTTATAAGTAAATTGCGAGTGGACAGACCCTTTATCATCATATAGCTTCGCGCGGCCTTCCCTCTTACCATAGCGTATAGGTATTTCCAATAGCACCGAGCCGTCAGGGCGAGTTATCACTTTGGTCTCGTCTAGGGCATAGGAGCGGCCGGCCGCGAGAGAGACGGCGAAGATAGCGGACAAAACCGGTGTAATTACAATCCACTTTAGCGCCTTACGCATCTATTTACCGTCCCGGCCTTTAAATACTGATCTAGCGATATCCCTTGCCGTACTTTGAGCCTCTTTTATCTTCTCGTCTCTCACCTTAGGATCCATATCCATAGGCTGGGCTTTTATGAATGTTATATCGGTTATGCCGGCAAGGCCGAATATCGCGCCGAGATATGGCTCCTGCAGATCAAGTTTTCTCATCGCTTCAACGCTATAATCCCCGCCGCGGCTCGATATGACGATCATCCGTTTTCCTTTAATAAGGCCCTCGACGCCGCTCTCGGCATACCGGAACAGGTACTTCGGCTGTAATATGACGTCTATATAGTGTTTGAGCATATAAGGGATGCCGAAGTTCCACATGGGCGTGCTCACCAGATAGAGGTCGGCTGAAAGAAATCTTTCTATATGTTTTATTATGCCCTGCCACGCCTCTTTTAATTCGCCCGACAGCTCCTTGCCGCTTAAAAGAGCGTATTTGCCATCCACTCTTTTTACGGTAAGAGGCGGCAGCTCTTCCCGCGAAAGATCGATCGTATCTATTATGCACTCCGGATTCCTCTTTTTGAATTCCGCGAGAAAGGTGTTCGATACTTTAAGCGTCCTGGATTCATCGCCTCGCGGCGTCGCTATGATATGCAATAGCTTCTTCATAACGTTATTTTACTCCAAATGAAAATACCCGGCAAGCGGTATTATATAAATTTCTAACCGCGCTGTCTCTAGCTAGGGCGGCGGGATCCAAAGAACGTAAATCTTGTAATGCGTTTCGGGCAATCGTATATACAGTCCATGCATAGTATGCATTCGCCCTGTGTATAACTGAAATCCTCTTTTATCGCGCCCATGCGGCAGGAATTCCGGCAGTTGCCGCACTCCGCGCATCCATCTACAGATCTGCGCAACGGGGAGAGCCTTCCGATCAGGCTGTAGATGGCGCCAAGCGGGCAAAAGAGCCGGCACCATAAACGCCGGACCGCCAATGACGCCGCCGAGATGATGAGAAATAGGATGAGGATCGCCGGCGAATGCGCGAAATAGAATACTCTGACGCTTGATGAGGCGTTGAAGAGATGGGTCAGCGCCGGGATCATATGCATGGAGACGAACCTCGAGGCAATTACAAGCGGATCGAATATAGATGCCGCCTGAGCGCCCGCGAGAGCCATGAGAAAAAATATCCCGAGCAGATAAAATTTCACTTTTCGTAATGCCGCGCTGCTTTTATCCGGAAGGATGATATGCCGTTTCTTAACTGCCGCGGTCATATCGATGGCTGTGCCGAGAGGGCAAACCCATCCGCAGAAATATCTGCCCACGATAAGCGCGATGGCCAGCATGACGATCGAGATGACGGCGCCTGACAAAAGCACCCTACTGCCCAGCGAGACCATCATTATGATAAATGGGTCAATCTTAAATAATATGTCGGGTTTTATTAGACCTGTGAAAGGATATCTGTTAGACCAGAGTATGTAGATAAAAAGGATGAGAAAGAATGCCTGTGAGAGTCTGCGCAGCATGACCATCTTCTTCAACATCATACGGTTATTATACAGCAAGAAGGTGAGCTTGCGTCATGTTTTTCGAAATTGCTCTCCGCGGACCTCATACTTGAGGTAGCGTAACAATATCTGCATCCGAATAGACACGTATTATTAACGCCTATATCTTTGGATACTACGCAGCCGCATTGCTTTCTCTGAGAAGGGTCTTTTCTTTTTGATACATCGACCCCCCAGATATTCCTGATGAGTTCATCGTCGATGCATTTTCCGTGTTTTATCCCGGATTCTTCTAAATCAACTCTCTCGGCGCATGTTCGTACTTCAAGCCCGGCGTTTTCAGCTTCCTTTCCTATATATTCGGCCAGTGCACCATATGCTGATACTTCGAAAGCGTCCGGCGCAAGACGAAAACCACCGCCGATCTCCTTCTCCATCCTGATCTTCGTCTTCCTGTACGGATCGATGAAACTTATGACCAGGCGCTTTGTGTGGGACTTTAGTTTTGCGATCAAATAAGAGATCTGCTTGACATGCCATTCAAAGGGCGTCTCGTTGGAATAGAGAATAGGGTCATAACGCCAGATAACTCTATCCTTACCGATAAGTTCACTCAGCTCCCGGAAGGTCTTTATAGCAGTGTTAATTGGCGAGCATTTAGGTTCGATCGATCCGGGATAGCCTATGATCGTATATTGGAAATAGTACTTATAGCCTTTGCGGTCCAGTTCCGGAAGATAGTTGATTAGAGGCTTTGGGTTGCGCGTCCAGAAGACGATCGCCTGGACATCCTGAGGCTTAAGGCTTACATCTGATACCTGACCTGCGTTAAACGGATTCGGGACAGCGCAGTATCCGGCCCTTATCCTATTGATGAACCACTTCGAATAGAAGGCAGGAATGTCAGTCCGTCTACTCGCGCTGATTATCTGCTTCAAAGGTACCAGCGCTTATCTGGTCAACAAGACACAAACAAGCGAAATGACGCCGAGGATAAGAACCGCCATCCCTATGATGCGCGTGTTCCTTATCTCCTTCTCCATAGATATCGGCTCTATCTTCCAATTGAATGGCCGGTAAATGGCTATCTGGATATCTATGGTCTTTTTAGGCTTCCAGGCAACCAGCGCGCTGAAGATGATCGCTATAACCGAGATAGTAAGCTGTATACAATATAAGCACACAACACCGCGCGAACAGCAACATTTCGCGAATAAATTGAATACAGGGCAATCCATATTGCACCCCTCCTATTTTCCCCGCCGTTTCTCCGGACAGTTTACAGCTTAAAGACCGTCTTCTCTATTTTTTGCTTGGAGAACGCCGCTTTGACCTTATCCACCGATCCCTGCAATGCTGTCAGGATCTTCGCAACCTCATCTGGAGTATATTCGTAACTTGGAGCCGCGAGATTCGCTATAAGCTCGACCTTGGATATCGCGTTCACCACCCTCTTCGAAGCAAGCCTTTTGAATTTGTCGCTCTTGCTTTCGCCGGCTACATCCTTCTCTTCATTTACTGCCATGCCTTCCTCCTTTTTTATTGACTTTACAAGTATATCACCGGTATGAAAAAAAGTAAACCCCGTTAGAGAACTTAATGGTTCTCTAACGGGGTAAACTTCTTATCAGGCAGTATATGAAAAACGGTTATTTCCGGCCTTGACAGGAATCTGATTTTGGGGACAAAGCCTTTATCCATGCCAATGCCCCTGTTTACATATAGAACTTTTCCATCAAGATCATACCGCCCGGATTCATATTTCTTGCCATACTCTGAAAACGTAATTAACGCCCCGTAAAAAGGCAGCGCGAGCTGTCCGCCATGAGTATGGCCGGATAAGAACAGGTCTACTTCGTTCTTCCCGATCTCTTCATTGATGCCCGGATAGTGGAACAATAATATGTTGTAAGAACCTTGCGGCAGCCCGCTTAAAAAGGACAAATTCCTGCGATATCCCTTAATGCTCAATCCTGAAATTGTGAATTTTTCACTATTTTTCGATAGGGACTCGGTCCGGCCGTTTAACTCGATAAAACCCGTCCCGCCGAATAGATCCATACCCTTCCAATACCATACGTCGACATTTCCCTTTACCGCATATTTGCCCATCTTAGCCTTCAGCTGTGACATCGTCTTCTTAAAGAGAGGTAAGGCGCGCGGGGTATTAATAGTATCTCCGGTAAAGACGATAATATCCGGATGGATCTCATTGATGATAGTGGAGAGCTTTCTTTCGTTGCCTATTCTTTTATCGCAATGCAGATCGGAGATCTGAATGACCGTTAGGCCGGTATTTTTAAATTTATCCGTTATTATATTTATATACTGCAGATCGAGCCGGTATGGCTCAATAAAATGGCCGTAAAGAAAAGATGTAATACACAGAATAACCAGAATGTGGATAACAACTGCGAGGCCGGATACCGGGGGAATCTTATTCTTAAAAAAACAATATATATAGCGGGCTTCAAGGCAAAATACTGTCAGCCAGAATACAATAAATACTGCAATAACTATAATTTCCCTTAAATACATTTATAATGTTGAGCCGGGAGGGTTTGTTCAGTTCTTCTTCCTGTCATATCGGGCCTGGTACATATCCTGAGCGGAGGGTATCCCTCCAAAACCTTTATCCGAAGAGATCGGCTGGTATTTGCCATCTACCATCTTTTGCTCGACTTTCCCCGTGAGCCGGTTCACTAAAACCTTATCATCGCCAAGCTGCACTTCTTTATTTGTTATCTTTTCAAAGAAATTTAAGGCATACGATGGCGCGGCAATAATAGAGAACAGCAATAACAGAATGATTGTCTTCTTCATATAACTCCTCCTTGTAATATTATAGCACCTGATCGTATTAATAGGCAATCAGGTTCTCCGGCCTTGTCTTTTCATCCGCTTTGTAGTACCTTAATAGTTATAGTTTGGCCGGGTAAAGATAAATGGTTTTTTAAAATGGAAAGCGGCAGGTTACGTATGAAAAAAGCGGTCTTTATAATAATTTTGTTGCTTGTTGCGGGCATCATATTGGGTTATCCTGCATTCAAGGAGCACATGAAGACTGATCTCGCCCTTAATTCGAAAGTGAACGCTGTAACCGATAAGATCCGGGCTCTGCGCGATACCGCTGTTGAATCCGGAAAGAAATTCAAAAAAATCTTTTCCAAAGAAGAAAAAGTATTAAAAGATACAATACATGCCCCTTCGGGACCCGGCGAATTGAGCGGGAGCGTAGAGCTGCGCCTTAAACATGGAGGCGCGATAATGGGTAAATTATTGAAAGAGGCCGGCGATCAGTATGTGATCGACTGGAAAGGAAGCAACTTCGCCGTTAATAAAGAAGATGTGAAGAGCATAAGAAATATAACTCAAAAAGAGATAGAATGGCCGTATAAGAACGATATCATTATCAAGAAGACGAACGGGGTTATCTGCGACGGCAAGATCACCGGTATTGATGATAAAGTAGTGACATTGTCATTCGAAGAAGGCGGAGGAAGTATGGAACTGGGCGTCCCGCGCCCGGAGATAGATTATTTGATCTTCGCGCCAGTCTGCAATAAAGATACCGAAGAGACCGAAGAACATATCAAAGAACTATTCCCAAAGATGAAGGTCTACAAAGAAGGCAACATAACGCTCTTTACCGATTCTTACGTAAATAAAGCGAAAGTGTCTCAGAAAATCACGCGGGCGTTATATACCGAGCTTTATTTTAAGTTCTTCACGCTCTTTAAGGATAGAAAGCCCCAATTTCAGAATTTTATAGTGCTATTCGACGATCCGATAGACTATGTTGACAGTACCGGGATGCCGCCATATATTCCCGGTTATTTTGATCCAAGCGAAAGAGTGCTCTATCTATATAACATGTTCGGAGAAAGAATGGAGGAGATGCTTTTTTCGATGTTGACCGCTGCAACAGGCGCGATCAACAATGAGATCGACAAGAAAAAGAAAGAGCTCAATATCGATGAAAGATACGATATATTTATTGCCGGTATGACAAAAGAATTTACGGACAGATTCTGGAAGGTGCAGAACCTCTATAAGAGAGGCCTCATCGATGAGACAAAGTCTACGCTGCGGCATGAACTCACTCATGAAATATTCCATAATTGGGGGCTCCAGAGCATAATCATATCAAAACCCAGCGTAAACAAAGAAAAAGTATTGGAAAAAAAGAAGGAATTCATCAATGCCTCGGACTGGGAAACAAAGAGGAAGCTGCTCGACGAGATGATGAAGATGGAGAAGCCTGAAGAGGTCGAGATGGTTGTGGCGAAGTCATGGCTCGCGGAGGGGCTGGCTACATATTGCGCAACCGAGCCGATAGGCGCCGTTGACGAAGACCTGCTATTTACATATCAGAATGCTGTAAGCAAGAAAGAGTTAGATCCGATAGAGTTCTTCACCAGTTTTGAAAAAGGCAGTTTCGTCGGCGTTGCTTTAAAGTCAAAATATAGTCTCTACGCTCAGAGTTGGGCGTTCACCTCTTTCTTAATTGATAAATATCCCAGCCAGTTCACCGATTACCAGGAAAAGATGGCTGAAGAGATAGCGCTTGAAGATAAAAAAGAAGCGAAACCGAAGAAAGACGATCTGGCCTTGTTGCTGACATGCCTTAATAAGGATCTGCAGGGCTTAGAGAAAGAATTCGACGAATATATGCTTGGCCGTCAAAAAATAACGGATCCTTTCGTTAAGAGATATATAGAAATTTATGATATATGGAGAGACTTATTGGAGTCGCACTTTTAAAATTACGCGATCGCCAAACGGATCATAGGATCGGTTATGCACTGAAGAAATCTGATATGTGCCTGACTATCTTCGATAGATCCGCATCGGAGAGAAACGGATGGCACGGCAGATTTATTATATTACGTGAACACTTATACGCATTCGGATAGTCGCCGCTCCTGTATCTTTCATATGCCTTCATATACGGAATAGCATATTCTATATAGCTGCCGATCTGGACTCCCCTCTTTCTCATGTGCTCAATAAACCTCTCTCTATTATCGACCATCGATACGCAATAAATATAGGTGGCCCATTCGATCAAATGCGGGGGCCTGATGCCTTTTAAACTTTTAAGCGCCTCATTATAAAATTCCGCTATCCGGATCCGGCGCTCATTTATCTCATCGCATTTATCCAGCTGTATGCTGCCTATCCTGGCATTGATGGAGGGCAGCTTATTCATGTAATCTGCCGGCATATCTATGAGATCTTCTCTGTAATATTTTGTAATGGGGTCCAATACGCGGGTACGCCTTTCCAGGAGATCGACAAAACGGTAAAAAGGCTCAAAGAACGCCGCGTAAGCGGTAAAGAATAAGAGAAGCATCTTTAAATCCTCTCCAAAAGACGGCTCCGTGAAATTCTCATCCCTGTAACTTTTCAGTTTTTTGTATATCTCTTCGTTATTTGTCGTTATCATGCCGCCATAGACGGAAGATATCGGCTTCGTTATACTGAATGAGAATAACGCCGCGTCGCCCATATTGCACAGTGGCGCTCCCTTATACTCCGCGCCCAGGGAATGTGCACAATCCTGTATGAGCAGTATCTCGCGGCCCGAGCGCCTGATGATATCTTTTAACTTATCGACATCATATGGATAGCCGAATAGCGGCGTGCCCACTATAGCGCGGGTCTTGTCATTGATCGATCTCTCCAGAATATCAAGGTCCATACAGTAATGATCGAGAGTTATATCGACGAACCTCGGGATATTGCCGGAATAGACAACCGCATTGGGGACCACGACGCACGTATAGGCAGGTACTATAACTTCCGAATCTTTTATGCCGAGGCACTTTAAAAGCGCGCAGAGGCCGCTTCTGCCGTAAAGGAAGGCGACTCCGTATCGGGTCTTGAATTTGGAGGATAATTTCGATTCAAAATCCTGCACAGCATTGCGGCCGACGGAAATTATCGCGGCCAGCTCTTTATTGTTAAAATACGGCTTTAATCTCGGGATCATTTGGACCTTTTTGATCTTCCTTCGGTATATGTTCGTATAGCTTTAAACGTAAGGTTTATCTTTTTCAAGGAGATAAGGCATATTATAATGGAAGCCGCCACACAGGAAATAAGAAACATCTCCCACCAGAAGGCGGCTTTCGCTATAAGGCATCCGGCATCCCATAATTTATACTGGAGGCAGGAGATATTCTTCCAGAATAAATATACGAATATTGCTATAAGCAGTATAACGCTTGCTATAAAACGCGGCTTGCCTTTCAGCGGGGTGCGAAGAGCGATTATGAAGATCGTAAGAAAGGATAATATCACATAACATATGAACGCCGCTTCGGAAAGCGGGTTTGGGATATATATCCCGGCGCCCCGGCCGAATTCCGTTCCGATATAATATTCGTTCAGGAAACGGGCGGCCGTCTTCCAAGATACATCTACACAACACAGGAAAGCCGCCGTGAAGATGAAACCATCGGCAAAGGTTACATCGATCAATTGATTAACATAATCATTCAGCGATCTCTGGATCTTTTTATCGGGTTTAAGGAGGAAACAACCTATACGGACGCCGCGGCCCGCAGGAGTCCTGTGTTTAACCTCCGCATTGACGGTGATCGGCATGGAAAATAGCTTCAGGCGGAATCGCAGATCGAATATTGCCGGGATATTCTTATCATCGGCGGTGATGAATGAAAGCCCTGTCGAGCTCAGATCCGATATCACGATCTTTCTGCGGGGCTTGCCTTCAACTATAACGGTTGCCAGCAGCTCCACCGGCACCCGTAAGAATATTCTTTCAGTGGGAGCAAAATGATGTGGTGGGGAGTATTTTAGCACGTTATTTTACATTAACGCCCGCATATAATAAAGCGGCGCATTTTTATGGACAGCGCTGCATCTGGAGCGGGGCACCGAGACGCAGTCCGACTTCGTCCTGATATAATAAGATTCGTTATCTTCCTGCAAGATCCATCCGTGGATCGTGGTCCCGCTATTCAGGTAGATAATATCCTCGTCAAGAAAACTTCCCAGATAATTTCGTATTGTCGGCTTTAATAAAAAGCCTGCGAATAATGCCAGGACAACTCCGAATGCAATGCCTATCAGGAAACGTTTCATATAAATATAGTCTAGGGCCATCCTATTTGGGGACAGCCTAGAATCATGTAGGGTGCCTATTTGTGGGCTGCCCCCCAAATTTCTTTATTTATCTTTCAGCAACTCTTTGATCTTAGCCAACAATTCGGGAGGTTCGAACGGCTTTGTGATATATGCATCAGCGCCCGCCGCTTCGCTCTTCTTCTTATCGGCCTCTTCCGCCCTTGCCGTGAATATTATTATAGGGATATGCTTAAACCTGTCGTCGTCCTTCAGGAGAACGCATACCTTGTATCCGTTCATCTTCGGGAGCATCAGGTCAAGAAGTATGAGGTCCGGGTTCTCTTTTTTAACCTTCTCAATGCCGTCTTCTCCGTTCATTGCCGTTATTATCTCATAACCCTCCGATTCCAATCTGAAGATTATGGTCGTTATGATATCCTCCTCGTCCTCAATAATAAGTATGCGTTTTTTCATCTTATTTTGCTCCTTTCAATAAGTTGCGTAGTTTAAGAAGCCCTCTTCTCTTCTATCGGCAGTAAAAAATAGAACGTTGAACCTTCGCCGGGCTTTGACTCTGAACCTATCCTGCCGCCATGCTTTTCTACTATCTCTTTAGATATGACAAGGCCCAGCCCGCTGCCGCCGGTCTTTCTTTCAAGGCCTTTATCCAACTGGGAGAATTTCTGGAATAGTTTCGGCATGTCGGATTCTTTAATGCCTATCCCGGTGTCGCGGACCTCCAGCTTTACGGTATTATTATTCCTGAACGTATTTATGGTAACGCTTCCTTTTTCGGTAAATTTTATTGCGTTCATTACCAGATTCGTGATCACATGCGTGATCTTATCCTTATCAAACTTTATATCTGGGATATCGGCGGCAAGGCCGGTTATAAGCTCAAGGCCCTTCTCCTTGGCCAACCCTCTCATGGTATCGGCCACTTCTTTGGCTATATCATTCATATTATGCGGCTCTAATTTTAAGACAAGCTTACCGGAATCGATCTTCTGAAAATCCAGGACGTCGTTGATAAACCTGCCGAGCCGGTCAACGTTCCTCTTCGCCAATTCAAGGAACTTTCCCTGCTGTTCATTGACAGAGCCCGCCTTACCCTCCAACACAACGCCTATGCCCTCTTGTATGGCGGTGAGCGGCGTGCGCAGTTCATGCGAGGCCATCGAGATGAAGTCGGACTTTATCTCAAGCGCCCTCTCGAGCTCCTTGGCGTAATCGTTCAGCTTGTCCCTTGCCGTTGAAAGGTCGATCGTGCGTGCCCGTACTTTCTTCTCAAGGCTCTTTGACAATTCTTCAAGTTCTTTTTTTGCTCTCACCAATTCATCCTGTTTGCCCTTTATGGTGGTTATCATATTCCTGAAGACATCCGCGAATTGCTCTATCTCGTCGCCTGTCTTGACATTTATACTGTAATCCCAATTACCGTTCATTATCTCTACGGCGGCCATATAAAGCGACTGTATGGGCCGTACCAATATGCCGCTGAAGAAGAAGCCTATCGCAACCATCACGACGAGCAGTATCAGGACCGCGGGCAGAGCCCATTCAACGATACTTTTTAAAGGAGCAAAGACCTCATTTATATCCTGGTTCACCAGGACCCTCCACGCCTTACCGTTATCCAATAGAAGCGGCGACATGACTTCTGAAAACGCCGCGAATACTTTTGTCTCGTGGGCATTGGGATCGTATATAACGGCGTACTTGCCCCTGCTGGTAAGAAGCCTCTTATAATCATCGTCGCTGCATAATTTCACGTTTGTGGGCACGCTGCCGGGATAGAACATTATATTGCCGGCGCCATCGATCAGAACAGCGCGGCCGGTAGCGTCTACCTGGAAATCGTTGAGCAGGGAGAAGAGCCTCTTGACGGCCAGATCGGCCCTGTAAATCCCAACCGCCAGGCCGCCGGCGTCATAGAGAGGCAGCCATATAGGCACGACCCATGCCTTTTGTTCTTCATCAAATTCAATATTGCCCATCTGTATGCTTGTCTTCTTGCCGGAGAATAATCCTTTTTGCCATCCTTCGTCCGGGCCATCGAGGAGAGACGTCTTGCCGGAACAGGCTATAAGGGAGCCAAATTTGTCGAAAACCGCGAGGCGGGTTATATTATTATTGTCTTTTACTATCGCTTCTAACCTTGGGTCCGCTATGTTCGCTGCCGCGGAGGCATCTATTGAGCCGCGCTTTGGGGCCCACTCTTCCCATCGCGGGTTTTCCGAATAACCTTTTATTCTGCTGATCTCTTCATTAAAGATACCCTCGACCTGTCCTGCCAGCCGCTGAGCCATCTTTCTGTGAACATCGCCCACCATGTCGCGCAGGACATTCATGCCTATGAAATAGGCGAATCCGATGCCCATCAACATCAGTATGGTCGAAGAGAGGCATATGGTGATTATAACCTTATGCCTTATGCCGGTCTTTTTGATCATTGCCTTATCCATTGTTCGGGCGCCATTTATATAAAATGGCGGACCCGGTACGTACCAATTCGAACTGCGTCCCAAATAGACGTTTCTATCGTTATTCCGGTCAATAAACAGTCTATATTATATAAAATATACGTCGATAAGGCGAAGCAATTACATATGCTAGGAATGAGCTATAAAGCAATAGGCAGATCATTAATGATCGGCCGAGAAACAGCAAGAAAAGCTTGTCGGTGTAAGCACTGGTCTTCCTATCCTATGTGCCGTCTCCGACAAGCGGCAGTACGGATTCAACCTTAAAAAACACAATGAAACTACCCTTGGTGAACTGTGGAATACAGTATGGTCCGGGGTACGTCGCTTTGCAAGTATTTACAATTAAGCCCTGATCATCGGACTCACTTTCTTTCTTCAGATATAGCCTCTTACCGCTATAACCGAACAAGCCCTCTTTGAAAAGATAGACAGCATATGGGTTTTTTCTTATATTCGCGTGGCTTAGACTGTCACCCATAATGAACGCTACATGCGTATCATCTATCACGTGAGGGCTAGCATATGGAGCTGAGTTGACTACCCCCTTATCATCGGAGGTGCTTAAAACACCGAATCCTTTTTTCTTCTTAAAATATTCTTTTAAATCCATGCAAATACCTCCGTTAAAAATCTTGCATTTTTTATAGCTTCTTCTTTAAAAGCGCTTTGGATGCGTTCGCTGCCCGCTCAATAAGATTTTTTGCTTCTAGTTTAAGCTCTCTATTTGACATCACATATTCTATATTATTGTACATATCCTCAGCGGCCCAACCACGGCTGTGACCGATAAAAGGATGCTTGGGAAATAAAAATCCAAGCTCACCGAAGAACATCATCATATTGCCTGCAACCGCCTGGACGTTGTCCTGTCCTCCAGTAATAATAAATGCCGCGACTTTATTCGTTATCAGCGCTTTATTATGCAGGAGGATCTGATTCTGTATACAGTTCAAACGCTCGGCCATTTTATAATAGAGTGAGCTCGCGTTCCCCCATCGGATCGGAGTAGCAATAAGGACAACATCCGCCCAGAAGACAAGCGCTTCATATACATCAGCCAGTTGATCCTTTTCGTCTATCTGCGTAAAAGTACACGGCCATGTGCAGGCTTTTTCATCTATAGAATAGAAGCCACCGCAGTGATTAAAATTTAAATCCCGTAATTTTATTATTTTTGTTTCAGCTTTTAGATTTGAACGGGCATGAGCTAAAGCCGTATTGAGGAGATTCTCAGAGGTAGAATACCTAGGTAGATTTTTATCCATCGGGGTTGTTGAAATGCCGACTACCCTGATCGGGCCTTTTTTACGTGTGACCTCCCGGGTCAAAGGATGTACAGGGTGGGGAAATTGAACGCGTCTGTTCGACGGTTTCAGATTGATGAATAGGTGGCCGGATTTTTCTTTTACTTCATGCCGTGGAAGGCAGGCGATCTCATACGGAGGCCTGGCATGGCCTGTTTTCCTGTGGAACCTCCATCCATGCCACGGACATACGGCATAATCGCCTTCCATCCTGCCCATGCCTAAAGGGCCTTTTTCATGATTACATTCCCCTGATACTGCGCTGAATTCACCGTTCTTAAAAACAAGCGCAATACGAGTCTTGCCGATAATAATCTGTCGAAGGGTTTTTGTTTTAAATTTTTTAATAGGCCCTGCATCAAACCAATTCTTGTCTGACATAAAAATCCCTTTTTTGAATTATACTATAATTAAACTGGCGGACGCGAGTGCAACCAATTCGAACCATATCCGAGCTCGCTGCCCGCATAGTCATTCCTGTCAATAAACAGGTACCATTATACAAGATATTTGCCCGCAAGGCAAAAGAATTGCACATGTTAGGAATGAGCTATGAAGCAATAGGTAGATCCCTGAATATCGGCCAAGAGACGGCCAGAAGAGCTTGTAATCACTATGACACAACCCACCTGGATTAGTTGTCCATTTTGTCCGAAATCTTATGTGCTAATTTACATAACTCCTTGTATATCAATGAGTTATGTAAATACGTCTTAAAAACTAGGACATGCCATCGCTTCCACGTCTTATGCAGCTATAGCTTTTTTCCGGTTTGCTTCTTTAGTAATCTTATCGAGCATGGCAGGCCTATCGAAGCTCTCGTAGTCGCACTCATTATAAAGATATCCTAGTCTTTCCAGCACATCAACCATATCCTTATCGCCCTGCTGCAGTAGAAGCATGGCTTTCAGCTGGTCCGAGAGCGGAGCATCATCAGCATCTACCAGTCGAAGCAGCCGCTGCCGGCGCGCCCGCCATCCATATACGACATCGCCCATCAGCTCCCCCTGAAAATCCGGGCTATACTTGAGCGAGTTTTCCTGCCTCTTTATCTTAATGTAACGCTGCACCTTCTTTTCATTCAGGGCCAACAGCTTACCCAGCGCTGCATTAGAGCGACCCCAGCTCTTTAAATACCACCCGCACTCCAGCCGTATCTCTTCCGATATGCCCTCAGGCATTACGACTCCTTTTTCCAGCTGCCGCGCCAGTTGAGGCACCGGCAGATTAAGCGCCTCATTTACTGGAATCGCAACCACAGCTTTTGATTCTTGCTTCTCACCGTTACCCATTGTTAGTTCCTCCATTAATAATGACCGGTTCCCCGGGACTTACGAGCCCCGGGGAATGACAGTCAACTTTTAGAAATTGCACTCTTCGCCAAAATTGCGCTTACAATATTTCCAAAGCTCTTTTCTCGCCCTGATAAACCATCTTAATTTAGAAAGTTCTGTCGGATTCGGCAAACATTTCCCGTACTCCCCCATCATACGATAAGCGTCTTTATATGATCGTGAAATGCTCAAGAAAGCCGGGCTGATAGTGTTGTCAATTATCCATGAGAGACTTTCAGGGTTTCCGGTTAGTGAACCAGGCTTTCTATATAACAGCAAGTCCCGGATTGAGTCTACACCGCAAAAGCCCTTCTGTATCTTAATAAAGTTTGCATCGAGCCTCAGCCTGCGCCAAAGTGTCAGCATGTTATGCTTCACCGATACGTAGAGATAGAGGTTGTAAAATACTCTGCCCTGCTCACTGCATACGATTGCCACGTTTAAATGTTTTCCTGGGCTCCGGAAAAATTGCGACGCCAAATAAGTCTCCGGATCTATCCAGCCATATTTATTAAACATAGCCGCAAGCCGGCGAAATAACTCCGCGCTTTTTGAGCGCGGTAACTTTGTCTTTATGCCGCATCGTTCGGACACGTCATTATAAATCTGAGCAACTGTCTTTATTGTTTCCATTTTTGTCCTCCTCTTTCTATGGCCGATATAATTCGGCCTTATATGATATTTAGTATCTCCGGAGAAGCGTCGCTAGCTATCATGGCCCCATGATATCCCCCTTCCTTAAGCGTGACACAGCTTATCTTATTCCTGTTCGTTCTTACGTATTTTCATATAGCAAGCCAGACATAGAGGAATTTCTATTATGTCGGCCTCATATTCACCAATCCGCCATCCTTCAAACGCAACCACCTCGTCCGTTACTTCTTTGCATCTGATGCATTTTTTATCTTTATTCATATCGGCCTCCTTGTGCCTGAATTTTAATTACACCGCCTCAGTATTGATTAATAGCTAAAATGTTATTATTTTCAGAGATTTCGAAAAATATTCACATTTTTATTTTTTTAAATCTCCGCACCGGTAAACGGTCAATAAAAAAAGGCCCGCCAGGATATTAAATCCTGACGGGCCTATAAACAAAAAACGGTAGTGCCGTTCAGAAGATATAATATCTTCTGTAAACGATCACTCCCGTTATGCTAGATACACATCGCGTCTGGGAGTCTCCCGTGACATTGACATGTGCGCGTTGCTCGCCGGCGAAGGCGCCAAAAGTACTCGTACTGGGAGATCCAAATTGTCAATGCGTTACTTATACACTACTTCCTGTCCCGTGTCAACATTTTATAGCAAGGATGTCAAGCCAAGGCTTTATATAGGTTATACGCTCCTTACGTGCGTTAAATGGAGTTTCTGCTCGACGATCCACACTTCGCGCACCGCCCACTGTCCCATCCGTGATTCTTGCACTCTCGTGACTCGCACCCAACGTTTCCGCATTTTTGACATTTATAGACATTCTTGCCACACGTATTACCGCGGACATTCTTTCCGTTGCATGAAGCCATTTTCTACTCCTATATTATTTTTTAATAAGCCGTATCGATTTTGTAATTTGCTGCCGGATATACTTTTTTATCTTTTCTATAAGTTCTTTGGGCCACATTCTAACACGATAGGTAAACATATTGCTGTTTACTGTGGAGACTTCATTATACCTGCCTTCTTTGATTAGAATATCTCTTAAAGCCTGCCAAGACTCCGGATCTTCAGCCTTTGTCGGAGGCCTCGATTCTTTTTTAATATCTATCTTAAGCTGAGCCTCCGGGCCATCTATTACATATACATCTTGTTTTTCAGCAAATTCAAAAGCTGCTTCTTCGATCTTATGCTGCTCTGCCTCGATAGAAACGATCTGATCCTGAAGTTCTTTTTTATCATTTTCAAGACCTGCATATTTGGCTACCAGCTGAACACCAGTATCATTTTTATACTCATTAACAGGCAATGCTTCCATAGCTTTGGGATGTTTCCAGAGGGGGCAGATCGTTTGATATGCACACCAGTCACATAATGCGCTTTTATGCGGAAGGAAATCATCGCAACTCTCTAGCTGCTTGATAATATTAACAACATCCTGCTGCAATGCTTCAAGTTGCACTTCTGTCCTAGATGATACAAATTCCTTATTGAACAAAAGCGAATGCCATACTAGCTTTACCTCTTTGATATCAGGCCATTTTTCCTTTAAAGCAATATGGTATAACCCAAGCTGCCAATCACTGTCAGCATCTTGCTGCGTCATTAACGAATTCACTGCCTTATAATCGTGGATTTCGAACATACTAGTTTTATCGTTCCAATCCAGCCTATCTAGAACTCCTCGAAATTTATATTCATCGCCATTTGATCTTATTGTGAAGTTTATCTTACGCTCTGTATCAACTATCTTTGTCTGGTCAAAAGGGCTGTATTTTTCATAATAATTTATAAGAGCTTCTTTGCCTTTATTATAATAACCTTCAGGGCTCGCTTCTTTTTTGACTATTTTTATAGCATCATTATAATTCTTTTTCCATAGCTCATCATATCTCTCAGTAACCCAGGAAAGAGGCTTGACAGTGCCTGCTTTAACGAGTTTATAAAACTCTTCTAGAACCTTATGGTCCATTTTGCCTCTGAAAGCCTCAATATTATCAATATCTGATTCAAGCTCATCTATATAAATGTACTTATATTTAAGCTTGCAATCGATAAATGCTTTTATGCGGGATTGGGAATATGTAGTATCTTTCATATATTATCCGAAATAGAAACCCTTTACCTGTATTCAAGTAAGGGGTTATGGTTATTGGCAATTTCAAACAATTTGATTGCCGTTCATATATTATATACCCACTTTCGTGATTTGTAATGGATTATTTTTTTGCTATTTTAGGTGCTTCCCGATGGTATCTACTTTGGTTACGCCTCGTCAAGCTTCGCTTTCAGGGTTATAGTCTTTTTCGTCTAAGTGGAAAGTCCAAGCGACGGCTTTCTTTACTGTTTTCATTTTTGGCGGTACGCGCAATGTATAAAACGCTCCTGTCGAAGGACATTTCACTTTTACCAGACAGATCGGCTCTTCTCTCTTTAACCAGTCAATCATTACTAGTTCACAATCACCATCTTTTTCGATAATAGTATGCGGCATCTGCGATAAGAATCTTGCATAACCAAGTTCTTCTAAGCATAGTCGCCTTACTGCGGCATTCTTAACTCCCAGAATATCTTTGGCAGTCAGTTTTCTTGAAATTATAAGATCCCCTATATTTACAGGTACCTTTATACCTCTTACGTGCACCTCGGTCGACCTGAGATCTCCTGAGATATGCCACCTTCTTGAAACCCCGTGAAGCCGGCCATTTTGATAATTGCATTGCCAGGAGAGAATACCATTTGGATGCCAGATCTTCCATATGCCATTTAAATTACCGGATACATAAGAAGAGGTGGATCTTAGAGTGCCGTCTTCGTACCATATCCTACATATTCCATGACGAAGCCCATGCATGTAGAACACCTCTATCTCTAACTTGCCATTTTTATGCCATCCTCTTCTTACCCCACTTAACCTGCCATTACAATACTCCTCCTCGCATTCCAGAGTACCATCGTCATACCATATTCTTCCTATACCGTTGATTTGGCCACCTTTTATAGGATACTTAAATCTAAGCTGTCCGTTACTGTGGTAAGCGATTACTTCGGCCTCTCGTCCATCATTATCCAGACAATTATATTGCAGCCTACCATCCAGCCATCTCTTATTTTCCAAAAAACTAGTCTGCGACATACCTCCAGCTCCTCGGCTCGTATTCTCTTTGTCTTATTACCTTATACTCTCCTGGCTCAAATATTATTGCTTTATGTTCCGGATGATTCAGCGTTGCCGGCTCGCTTGGTTCAACTGTAAAATACAAAATACCATCCTTTTCGTATACATCTCCCTTATCGAGTTCATGCATATGGCCGGTTGCCTCGCCTTCTGCAAGAATACGATTTTTGTGCCTCTTCGCATCCTGTGGGATGCCGTTAACTTTAACTATCAGCAAATCTCCCTGTCTTTTCATCATAACTATTGCCCTCCTTATAATACAGGACTGTTCTCAAGCCCCTTGGCTTTGATATAGAGCTCCTGCATACTTAATTGATCGTTCCCCGGCTCTTGCGATATTTTGTACATTCCAGGCAGATATTTTTTATAATCCTGATGAGCCTTTGCCAGGTCCTCAAGTTGCTTTTTAATATCCTGATCCACGAACCAATCCTCATCCGGATCAGCTACTTCTCTGACCCTTGGCTTCCATAGTAACCACTTACCATTTATCTGCTTGACGTCCCAATATCCTTCGAAATATTTATACACGATTTCGTTGTCAACCAGGTCCTTGGTGGATAATTTGATGTTTATTCTGTTGACGACTTTTTTATCGGGCCTTATATAAACGATAGTCGTGTCAAGAAGCGGCTTGTAGCCATATGACCACTGCTCAAAGCTGTATCCTCTGACAAAATTGTCGGATAAGAGCTCAAAGGCCTTTTCCAACCTCCGGATCTTGAGATAGTTGTAAAAAGCTCTTACCGCTTCTAGTGCATTTTTATCGGGCTGAAAAACGGCTTTTTTCACATCTTTGAGCGGGTCTTTCGAAGCAGACATCTGATGGCATTTATCTCTTATGGAATCCGATGTAATCGCTGTGCCGAGCCCTCCCAATAACAATCCAGCGGTATTAATACCGACCACATCTCCGGAAATATTCACCATTGGACCGCCGCTTATTCCGGAAACAAATGTCATGTCTGTATTGAGATAGAGAACGCCATTTTTCTTGTCCTTAATAAATCGCGAAAATGACCCCCGGGTAACAGACGCTTCACCGGGAAGGCTTCCCCCGAGCGGATATCCTATAGAAAAAACCTCCTCCGCGGGACTTATCAAATCAAGACGCGCGAGCTTTAATACCGGTAGATCTTTGCTGATCTTGATAACCGCGAGGTCCGCGTCCTTATCGGCCATAATAACCTGCCCTGTTTCAAAAGTATTATCCGGTAATACGATCTTTGGGCTTGGCTCAGATTCGATCACATGAAAGTTGGTCAGGATAATACCGCCTTTCTGTATCATAAACCCTGATCCTTCAGACTCTCCTCCTACCACACGAACCACCGATCGCCGGACCTTCTCCACGGCTTTCTTTTCGGTGCACGCTATCTTTCCCGGGCCACCGAGTTTATTCTCTATTCTTTCGATCCGATCGGATAATTTTAGGACCTCGTAGCCCGTGTATGCGACTACCCAGACAAGGCACATGGTCATAAGGTTTTTAAGTTTTTGATTCATCTTGCTCCTCCTTCGGGAAGGCCTTGCCCTGAACATATCCTCCTGAATTCCCCGTTAAGCTTTTCAATCTGTCTCAACGCATCCCTTTCCCTGACCACTGAACACCTTGCCAACACATCCATCCATTCATTCCAATCTGCTTGATTCATCATCACATTTATATCATTGTTACATTCCATCCTGATTCTCCCTCTTGTTAAAATCATTCCGTCTTCTAAATATTTATAAACTTTTATCGGCTTCTTAACGGTGTAACCTTGACATCCTCCTTTCCGTCAAACACCATTTTGTGCCGCATATATCAATCATGATCTCCAAAGAAAATATTCAATATCGCCCAGATCACCCACATCGCAAAACAGAAAGCTACTATACAGCCAATTATTAAAAGGATACCGCCTATTACATAAGCTATGCCTTTTACAATAGTCCCAATTACCTTGATGACCTCTTCAGGCTTTGGCAGCTGCGACTTAAAATCTTCTTTTACGACAGCAGGCATAGCGCCGCCTGTATTTGACACTAACGGCTTTGCGCAATACAGACAGACTCTCCAGCTTTCATTAAATGTTCTGCCACAACCTATGCATTTTCTCATTGTATGTCCCTCCTAAGCCCCTTACACTTACCTCTCGCTACCGTCACCTACATAGGTACCATCAGGTGCCAGCTCCGGATTCCCACCAACATAAGTGCCATCCGGTGCTAGATGAGGAGAGCCTCCTACATAGCTTCCATCAGGTGCTAATTGCGGCTTGCCGCCAACATATGTTCCATCAGGCGCGAGATTGGGCCTACCGCCTACATAAGTTCCATCCGGAGCCAGCTGTGGGCTTCCGTCTCCCACATATGTACCATCCGGAGCCAGATGAGGATAATCATCTCCGGCAAAACAAGTAGCAGCACACAATAATATCAGCGCTATCAAATACTTTTTCATGCAGCCTCCTCTTGTTTCTGTGTTTTCTTATAAGCATCTTCCAATATTTTGCGTACTTCATCTATCAAAAAATAATTCGGGAAGTTTGTTATAAGATAATTACAATCCTCGATGACTTTATCTGTACGGCCTTCCTTGGCATTCTTTTCTGCGCGCCAATAATACATATTAGGGAGATTTATCGAATGTATTGAACCCGGGTCGATCTTTACAGCCCAGGCAATATCCCATATCGCGCTATCCAGGTCCCCTAAATCAAAATAACAAACACCGCGGTTCCCCCGGGCTAAAGTATGTTTTGGGTTTAATTCAACGGCTTTCGTATAATCGGCTATAGCTTTGCCCAATTGGTCCAGATAACCGTAAAGCACCCCTCTGTTATAATAATGAGTCTCGCAATACGGATCTAATTCAATAAGCTTTGTAAGAACAACCATTTCTTCATCGCGGTCCCTATTCTTGTCAAGCTCCAGAAACTTCTTAAGATAGAATGCTATCTCGTCTTCTTTTTTCATGCCTGACACCTTCTGCAAATAAAAAACCTCCACCGGCCATAATATGGCTAGTGAAGGTTTTACTTTTTTAAGGTCCAGGTTCCCCCTTGAAACACAGGACCAAAATTCATGCAAATGAAACCGCGCATCTAACTGCCCGATCAAATCTCTGCTGCTATAAATATCTTATCGGCCTGAAACTCCAAGCCGTACCTGTCATAGAAATAAAAAACCCTCGAGAGTCACACCACAACTCACGAAGGTTTTACTTTATTAAAGTCCGGGATTTATTCCTTCCAACTCGGGACTATCCTTAACTGTGGATATTAGTATAGCACAAATTTGCCAGATGTCAAGAAAATCAATTATTTGCGTAGTCTCGAGGACAGTCCCCAATTTATACTTTCCCTATTTTGTTAAAAGTTTTTCATTTCATTAAGGCATTATTGCGCTGTTAATTCTTTCTTTTAAGCCATCGATAATATCGTCGCATGGCCCATCTATGTGCCAACTTTCATTGCTTCCTTTGGAATCATGGGTTTCGATATAAGTAGCCCCATCCGTTACTATGATATTAACATTGCATTCGTAATGAAGCTTTTTATTAAAAAATAGCCCTTCATCAATCTCTCTATTTTCAATTTTGCTGCCACATAAAATGCATTTTTCCATATTCCCTCCATTAAATTTAGTTTATTAAACGTTGTTGTACGTTTTTTCTAATAACTTAATAACATCTATACAAATTGTATACGGAGTCCGGGGTCTCGGGGACAGTCCATTTAGTGCCAGATCATTAGCCATGGGGTGGCACTTTTTGGACCGTCCCTAATTTACTCTAATTTACTTTGAATTTCTTCAACACAAAAGGGACATCTTTTCATGATTTTCTTAGCTCATTCAGCTTAAAGAGTAGTTAAATCTGGCAAAGCCGGAAATTGATGCGTTTCTACGGCCTGTTGGCTCGTCTCAGACTTACCTGAAATTAAGGCTGCTGTTTTCGTTTGCACCTGAATTGAATTTGAATGTACGGTCTTTAGTGAATCGTATCTTTTTTTCCATGTTTTAACATGATCTTGACATTCTTTTCTTAAATCGTCATACATTTCTATAGTTTTTCTTATAACAATATCTAATGAATTTTTAAACTCAGGTCCACGTAAATATTCAAATGTTTTTTCTATAGCTTCTTCTCTTTGAGCTTGAGTTAATTTCATATGGGCAATCTTTACCATTTGCTCCCTAAGAATATTTGCGATTGCCAATGCACCCCCAGGATGAATTACAACAACTCCTTTTTCTAGAAAAAATCCTCCTCCGCCTTTCTTTGATGCATTGGTAACTAAAATAGCGAAATCGGCTTTTCTTTGTAATTTAGCTTGAGCAGCTTGTTCGGCGTGGGCCATTTGCCATTGTCCAACTCTTTTACACTCATAAACAATTATCCCGCATTGTTTTTGATTATGGCATGCAAATTGAAGAATATCACCACCCTTTCCTGGGTGTTCAAATTTATCTTCTGGAAATTCTCGTTTTAAGGCTTCAAGTAAATTATCCTCGTATAGCAACCCCTCTATTTGTGGAGTCGTCTCTTTCTTAAGCTGGGTTTCCAAATTAGTAATACGCTGTTGTTGTTTAGCATTTTGCTCTTGTAGGGTCGACATTTGTTTCCTCGTTGCGTCAATTGTTCGATCTTTACGTAGCAAATCTTTTTGTACCTTGGCAGTTGATTTTAAAACTTGCCTCTTAACCGATTCATCTATTTTGATTTTGAGTTCCCTATTGGTTTCTCTTCTAGTTTTCATTTCGGCGGCTCTAACAGCGGCTAATATCTTTTTATCTGCTCGTTCTTTAATTTTATCTTTTTCCGCCTGAATTTTTTCTAATTTTGAAGAAAATCTCTTCGTTTCTTCAACAATTCTTTGCTCAATTACGATCTTTTGTTCAGCTTTCAGCTTTCTTTTTTCATCCAATAATTGTTTCTGGGCTATTCTTTGTTGCTTAATAAATTCTTTTTCTTTTTGCTTAAATTTCTTTTCAGCTATTTTTTGTTCTTTCCAAATTCCTGTAATTTTACCATATAACTCTTCAGAAACTGGCTGTTTGCATAAAGGACAATTTAATTCCATAACTAATCCTCTACTTATCTCTTATTTTAAGCAATCGATTTTTTGGTGCCATCCTGCTATTTTATGGGCTGGCACTTTCTGGACCGGGTCCTATTTTCTTATACTTTTTTCAACATATCTAACATTCTATCCGACTGCTTTAGAAATTCATCATATGTTAATACTATGATATTATGTAGAAAATTATTTAATTGTCGCAGCTTTTTTCTGTCCGTATTCTTATCTCTTCCCATAATAACAATTCCTTTTGGATAATATGCATGAATTGGTATTGTGCTAATTTCTTGAATAGCATCTCTATAAAACAACTCTTTAAATTTCTCGTTATAACTATCGATATAATCCATAGCTTGTGAGATCGCATGAGTTAAAAGAGACGTCGCTTGAGATTTTCCACTTTTATCGGGTTTTGTAAAAAGAGGCAAATTAGGCTGCTCTATTTCTACCACATCACAAAAGCCATCATATCTCTTCAAGATAAAATCTGGCTGGTTTTCTGGATCTGCCTTCTTTTTTGGTACTACTTGGTCGTAAGACGGCCCAAAAATCCATGCGTTTTTGGTAAACTGTTTTTGAAAAAAATGTTCCTTTTGAGTATCTAGGCTAGAAATTGTTTCCTTTATCGTCTTTCGGTATTCTGGAATTTGTGATACTATTCTATCTTTTTTTAAAGCTCTGTTTTCTTCATCTAGAAATGTGATTTGTTCTTTTAATTTTAATATTTCTTCTTTATTTCTTTTGTTTTTTCGCTTTACTTTTCGTAATTTCTTCAATCGTTTATTTAATTTTTTTAATTCTTCAACGGCTAAACCTGTTGCAGTCATTTCTCTTGGTATTTCTCTATCGCTAACTTCTCCTTTGCTAATTCGATTAAATATTGCTCTCGCTCTTTCAAATTCAAATTTCTGTGGGAAATTATATGACTTTATCACAATCCAGCGTGGCTTTTTTTCACCATCTTTCTTCATTTTCTTACTTAAGCCATGCCATCTCTTTTGCAATCTAATAAATGTTTTTCTTCTATTTATATCTCTAACAACGCATATGTCACAAAAATAATCTTTACCATATAACTGATAAGAGCGGTACGTAATAACTTTTAGAAACTCATATGTTTCAGAACTAAGCTGCTTTTTTAAGTCTTTGTAGATATTTTTCATTTTGTTTATCCTATTTTATTTCTTCCAACTAAAATGTCCAAGCTTATTCCAAAGAGGGTCTTGAAGAACAGTCCTTTTGACTCTACCTTATAATTTCGTTGGCACCTTCGGAAGCGTCCACCCTTTTTTTATTTTTTTTCTAAAAATTTATCACATTTAGTACAAATTTTATCGACTTCCATTAAATCGGCACTATTAAAATATGGCGTTTCTTGCCCAGGTTTAATTTCTTTCAATTCTAATTTATCTATAACCCATGGATTGCATTTATTATCTACAAGAAAATTTTCACAGCTCAAAAAACTTTTCCCTAAACTTATATTAACAATATGATGCCAAGGCTGATCAATATATGATGGCAATTTGGTAAGCAAAATATCTACCAAGGAATCTGGGCCGTCTATGAAGATATTTGTTTTACTACGATTATCTATTAACATTACTTTGAAATGACTTTCGTCTTTTAACTTTGAGCGACTTCTTAAGTCTTGAAATCTTTCTAATCTGAAATTTTCAATATCTGGATTAATTTGTATCTCATCTCCGGCTCCTATAAACTGTGCTCCTGCTGCAGCATGCCATTTTAAATCATTATAATTACTGAATTTTTCAAGCATGGTAGCATCTCCCTAAAGGTTTTCGGTGACGCACTATAATTTTATGGGCTGGCACTTTCTGGATCGGTCTCTATTTAATTTATGACCGCCAATATTCTAGATCCAAATAAATTCTAAAAATTCCTTTTTTTGCGGCAGCTTTTGAAGCTATCTCTTGCCATATTGAATTATCATCATAGGTTAGATTTTTAATACCTCGCCATTTGGGAACTTTAATTTCAGCTTCTTTTTCCAGACTTTTTACTACGTAGCTATCAACCGGTATTTCTAGAAAAGGACCTATCTTGTCGAGATTATATTCTGAATTCAATAATTTATAATAAAATACTTCCTCCATAAATACATTTAACGCTTTTCTTGCAGCTCCCCAATTATGTCGTGCATTGCCAGGAAATTTTCTAGATAACTCCTTTGTAAGTTTATCTAGAATTTCTATATAACCAGTCATGTTTTTTACATTCTCAAAAAAATGTAAATCAATACTGGCTAAAAAATCCTGAGCTGTTTTTGCAACTCCAGGAGATCCTTGGTTTCTTAATGTAGAGGGACCTATTGCAATAAAGCTAACTCTTTTTTGAATAAGTTTAATATGGCGCTTTCTGGACCATTCCTTTATTTCTACCATTTAAACTCAGAAATAAATTTAGTGACATAGCTTATGGGTTCTTTTGCTTTATCGTAAATATCGCTCATCTTTTCAAGGATCGCTTCATCCTGATCCCAGTCATTGAAAGTTATATATTTTGAAAATATCCTAGTATATTTGGATTCCAGATTCAATGCTCTTTCATTTACTTTTATTAATTTAGATTTATCTGATTTATTTAAAAATTTCATAAAATCCACGCGCTTTTGGGGAACCTTAAATGGCCCTACCTCCAAAACGATTCCCATCCAGTTTTCTCTTTGCGAAAACCTAAACCAGCATGATACAGGATAATCGCCTACCCATCCATCAGCTATTTTTGGCAATTTTCCTTCGAAGGACTTAGGCACAAACCAGAACATAGTATTGTTCCTAAATGTTTCTATAATATCTTTACCTTTTTTAAATTCATCAATAACATGATCCAGCGGTGAAGTGACTCCACACTCAATAATTGCATCAATTGCCTCTTTGTGTTGACGGTAAATATCTTTGCATAACTTCACGATTTCATTATTACTTTGCATCGTCAGTACCTCCAGCGTTTTTATATAGTAACTTACAAAATCATATACTTTTGCATTCATGCTCTCTCTGCGCAGTTCCAAGGCAAATTTAACAATTTCATAAATACGCTCATGACTTAGTGATGCACGTTCGGCATGTTTCGGATCCTCAACTTCTGCACTTGTCAAAGTTAGTAAAACTGGCAACACTTGGTACCTTTGGTACTCGTTCTTGACTTTTTTTACATATTTATCAACTTGTCCTTCGCCCTCTTTGGAATAAATTTTATTTTCTATGAGCAATATAAATCTATTGCTTTTTGATACTGCCAGTATATCTATACCATTCCACTCTCTTTGAATTTCAACATCATAAAAATTGCTTGCTTGAATCCGACTTAATGATAAACCCACGTCGATATTTTCATTTGTTGAAATTATTTCGGATAATACTTTCTTCAAAATAATATCACCAAAGTTGTGATTTTCTCGGGGATTCAAAAGCCAGGCCAAAATGTTAGAATGCCGTATTTCATGCCATTCAATCCGCAATACTTTTAAGGGATTGAACTCTTTGAGTTTTGCCTCCAACAATTCTCGCTCATCGTTGTGAACAATAAACTCACGCAGTTTTTGAAATAAAATGTCGCTTTCTTTCAATTATTCCTCCCGTTCCTATGCGGGGCAACCCATTTGGTTGCACTCTATAATTTTATGGGCTGGCACTTTCTGAACCGTTCCCAATTACTTCCATAGAATAGTTATTTTTTTCTAATTTTTTTTGAATCTCGTTCCTGTGTAGCAACTATATGCATCCTAATAAGTCTATCAATCTTTTCATACATCTCTTCTGCCGTCCTGCTTACCTTGCATGCATAAGCAGTTGCAATCGCTCTAAAAACAGCCGTTTCAACATTTTTCTCTTCAACGGCCTGTAAGTAGGCAGGATGATCAACGTTGATATTAACTACGGAAATATCATCATCTATTCGACACTCTACGTCATTCTCTCCTACCGGACGCATGGTAAGTTTGTATTCTTTATTATCTAACTTTATAGCACCTAAGCCTTTCAAGCTTTTTAATTCTAATTTTACCTTTGGGTCTCTGATTCCTACTGGCGATAGTGTAACCTTAATTTCCCTATCTTCTTTTTTATGCTCAGTTTTTGTAGGTACTGCTTTACCGGCACTTTTTGTTACATCGTCAATTACGTTAGGAATAACATTTTTTGCGTGCAGTTCCTTTTTTAGTCGTTTTTTCTCATAATGTTCTTTTTCTTCTTGTTTACAGATCTTGATTAATAAACGAGTCATTTCTTCATTATAAGCAATATATTTTGGATGATTGGCATTAAATCCTTCTCGGTCTGTTTTTATCACTGGGATCTTATCGCGATGATTTTCTGGGTCAAATCCGGATACCTCAATCCTGCCCGTAATATAATTGGCGTGTGAGTACTTATGACCACCTTTATTAACATCAAATAAGTTTGGCTCACCTACAACTCGGCCTCTAACGGTTGTTAGAACACCTGGTTTTATAATATTACTGAAACTATTTTTCGCAACAATAATGAAGCCTTCTATTTTCCCGCACTCTTTATTATTTATTTCTACATTGAATTTTTTTCCAGGAATGTCTATAATTTCACATTTTTCACCATTAACATAAATTTGGAAATTTTCATCTTGAGGCACTTCTCGTGCAAGATATCCACGTAGCTCTTTTTCATCAATTTTGACATGGGATAGTATTTTTGTTAATTCTATTATCGTTCCATGATCTTTAATATCATTACATTTGTAATTTTCTAAATCAATAAACCCATCTTCCAGGGTGCCCTTCTTTTCTAAGTCATCTCTATCTATTGTATATTTAAAACATAGGCCGCCTTTTTTCTTCGTTACAACTGAAAACTTTTTTGCTACGCCCAGCGCTGCTAATTTACCAATTCCTTTATTACCAATCGGCAATCGCTTAAAAATCAAAGTTCTATCAGTAGCCGCTCTCTTTTTGTCTCCGCCAAGCTCCATATAGATATTTCGTATAGAGTTTTCATCCATACCAACGCCATTATCTTTTATTATAACTTTGTCATATTTGATGGCGATATCTACTCTTTTTGCGTCAGCATCATAACCATTTACAACGAGTTCGCTTATTGCTTTATTAAATTTGCTATACATAGCAACACCTATATGATCCAACAAGCGTGGAACAGCTTTAAATTTAATTGGTTCGAGATTAATTTCTTTTGTAGCAGTACGAGCTACCATGTAGTCCTCCTATTTTTATTTCCAGCGAGAAAGTCCGTAAAGTTTATTACTATAACAAATAAACGTATCTGGATTATCGCCCAATATCCATCCAATGGATGATTTCTTACAATTACATTTTTCTAAAACTTTCTCGGTAAGCTGATCTATGTGTAGTGGTCTGTTTGCCTTTTTTAATATATCAACGATATAATCTTTTACATAGGGGGGCCGTTCTAATCCCCATCTTTTTAGTCCATATACGCCGGGAGATACCCATGTAAATATATCCTTTCTGCTTCCTATTCTCGCATGTACATTATGAGCATCGAACGGTGCTTGTTTTGGAAACATCTCGTTCATTAATAACACTACCTGAGTAAAATGTGCGGGTTGATTAATCTCCAACAATGCTCTTTCAGCCATACCATGAATATTATATGCATTGAAAAATTTCCATTTTTCAAGACCAAACTTACCGGTCGAGTCTCGCGGTATACTACTAACTGATAAAAATCGTAATGTTCTTTCTTTCTCGGTGGTTATATTTTCAACTAACCCAATTCTTCTATAATATTCCATTAAATTATCGATATCTTGTGGAATTCCTACTTTTTTTAAGTATCGTTTTGACTCTTTAACCAAATTCAAGTAGTATTCTTGATCTGCCGTCTCCAACCCAACAACTTCATTATCAAATTTAACAACATAATTAATAAAAATAGGGTCCCCATCAAATATAACTTCTGACAAAAACTCATTTGCAAGATCAACTCCAGTTGCTTCACCATCAATTGCATATATGATTTGTAGCAGCTCGGATTGATTAGCTATTTTAAAATTACTTTCCAAGAAGGGTTTTAGTTTACTAACAAATAGCTCTTCAATAAATGAGTCCATATAACAACTTCTATAGAGTTTTTTTACTTTATTCTCTTGCGCCATTTGTATTTGTCGTACCCTCTCTCTCGTAATCTCAAGTTGCTTGCTTACATTTCGAAGTGTTATTTTTTTGCCATCCCAAAGACCGTGTCTCCGACACAAAATTTTTCGCTCACGTAGAGATATCCTAGAAATAAGATATTTAACAAGCCCTTCTAAATCGCACGATTTTATCTTCTTCCCGACTTGTTGACTAAATAGATTCCCGATGCCACCGGATAATTGTATAAGTATAAACTTTTCTAATTTTTCACGGATTTCTTCGAGACTCGTAAGGCCAATATTACGTGTTTTTAATAATTGCTGTTCGTCTATTCTGCTAAAGTCACCTACTTTTTTTATCCCCAACTTATCTAAAACACTTGATACTCGTACCGACCAATCGATAATATTAGCTGGTGCTTCTAATAACTTATTTAATATTTCAGGATCTTTTGAATTATTAAGAGAATGTCCAATTTTGCCATTAAATACTAACCCAAGCATTCCTCGTAAAAGTAATAGCTCCTGCGGTAGAGAGACTGTGGGTTCTTTTGCTATTCGTTCCCGTTTGATAAAAAGCATTATATAGTCATACAATTTATTGTAGACCTCTTTTAAACATGCTTTCCCAAAATTCCTATTTTTTAATAATTTTATATCGTTATACTTGGTAAAATCTTTGATTTTATCTAAACGTATTTTCCTAAAAACGTTTGCACACCGCACAGACCAATTAATTGTATCAATTGGCGTATTTAAAAATTTATCAAGTACGTAAGGATTTTTAGCAAGTGAGAACAACATATCATCTTTATTTTTAAGAATGGTGCCTAGTACTCCGGTTGTTAAACAAATATATGTACGGTCATTAAAAATATGCTCATTACAGGGTTTATAATTATTATAATCTCCAGTATTTATATATTTCTTTAAAGAGATAGCTAGTTTTTCCTTAACCTCTTTATATGATGTTGCTCCGAAGTCCCGAATTCGAATTAGACGATCCACGTTTTCCACAATATGCTTTATTTTGAAAAATCCATTTTTGCGTAGCACATTCATAACTCTTATTGACCAATTAACAGAATCTATTGGTAATTCAAAAAAACCTTCTAAAATATTCATATTTGTAGCCAGGATTTTTCTATGGGAATCATCCAAGTCAATTTTTGACAAAAACCTAATTCCTATGCTGTTAAATATAACTGAGTTTGTTAACTCAACTGGCATTATCTTCCTTAAGAATATTTGCAAGCTTATCAAATATTCTTTTCTTTATATCCCTTATTAAATCAGCTGCTTCTTGAGCCACTTCTGGTGGGGTTCCGAAGAATTCGCTATTATCCGCTTGGGTATGTATACAATATCTAGAATATTCGTCTATAGCCGCACTATACGCAAACATTCTAAACGTTGGATCATATATATTGTCCTTGCAATTCTTCAAATGAATTTTCATAGGGTCAGCATCTAAATTTACAGTTATTATCTTTGTAACTTTGTCCACTCTGGCAATGAAATCATTGTGATTTAATTGTTCAAACCTAACGGTAAATCCTCCTCCATATCGTTGTCTTTCAATAGGTTTTGCGATACCATTTTTAGGAACATCATCATTGCGCTTTAATCGAGATTTTCCATGTTGTCGATGGCCTTTTTTATTACCTCTTTTAATTTTTCCTGTAAGTTCTCCGTCTGGTGATTTAATAAAAGATTCTGCATCACCTTTTCTTATTTCTAACTCGGGAGAATCTGGAGACAATTTAGATTTGTCGTAATTTTCAAGATCGCCTTTCTTTTTTACTTTTCCCTTATCTCCTTTGCCTATTTTTTTATTTTCTTCATAATCTGAAAAATCGTCATTTAAAACGCTGGTTAATTCTTGAGCAATTTTATCCAGCTTTTTCGTAGTCTCGTCTCGTCTTCTTGCTTTTTCATTCTCTGCAAATTCTTCCAATTCTTTTCCAAGTACTTCATGGCCAAATTCATATATTGCTTCGACAATTTCGTTTTCCCTATTTAATCTTAGTTCTCTCGTTGAAAGCATTGGGGGATTTTCCCCCTCATATTTATCTAATGCTGGTACTTCCCATTCTCCAAAATATCTATCAGAATACGGTTTACTTTCCAGTCCAAAATACGTTTGTTCTTTTGGGTAAAAATTAGATGTAATTAACACACCTCTCAAATCTTCATCCTCTATAGGCTCTGACGCCCTTTTGATAACCAGCTGTGCATCTCCAAGTAACTTCTTATATTTATCGGGTACCTGATATGATTTTTCGTAAACCGCGTTTGGCGATTCGTAATTGAGTCGTAATTCTCTTGTATTATAATTTGATAACACGGTCACAATTTCGATGAAATACATATCCAAAAATCTTCCAAATATTTTTTGTAGATGTTTAATAGCATTATTAATACTCCTCTCACTTATGTGTTTTGCGTCAGACAAAGAAATGGTAATTGTCGTTCCATTCTCTTCTCCGCCAACCTTTTCATCAACTGTTATCACGTCTAGTTTGGGCTTACCTCCGGAGTAAAACGCTTTTTTTGTGGCTTTTACAGTTGTCCGCAACCCTTCGCGAATACTGTCGATGATAAAATAATTTGCATTAATCCCAAATGATGCTACTTTACCTGTGCCATATTTACCTCTCACATTCACAAAACGTTTGCGCGCTAAATTCTCACCGTGCAATTTAAAGAATGAATTAAATATTGCATCGGATGACATCCCCATCAACGGATGCTTATCTTCAAACACTATCTCTTTTTTAGGCACATTGATAATCATTCGAACTTTGCAGTCAAGTCTATTCAATTTAAGATCTGGCTTATCATGAATGATTGTTTCAAAAGCATCTAAACTGTTTGTTAAATATTCTTCACCAACTTTACCAAGATTGCCAAATGCATTTGCAGAATCAAGAATTGCTCTGCTAACATCTACTTCCCAGAATTTCGTGGTTAAAGTATTCATGCCGGGCCCCTTTTAGCGACTACACTCGCTTCTCTTACTGCCTTATTAAAGTCACCGTATTCTGTTCCGTATCGATTTTCCAGATATTTAAATAATTCGGATAGCTTATTGTCTCTCGAGCATATTGATTTAATTCTTGTAACCTTTCTGTCAAAAAGTTCTTTTTTTGCATAAATATCAGTCTTTAGAAAAGCCATAAAATCAATTATCGATATTTTATCTTTTTCATTACCTATAAATTTTTTATACGCATCGCTTCTTCGAAGCTTTTTAGTTTCTATCTCGCACTCATAATCGCTCACATTATAATTAAGCGTATTTTGAAGGCTAATGCCTTGTTTTTCTTTATGTTTATTAATAAGCTCTATGATTTTCATATTATTCTTGACCCACTCGGTACCTTTTTCCGTTAATTTATAGTGAAACGTTGTATCTTTGCAAACGTAGCCATTCAATTCAATTTCGTTCATTCTTTTTTCAATTTTATCAAATCGTGGATATTCGCTAAATCTATCCATTGAAAACTTACTTGGGAATACCTTGAAACAGCTAACTGTAAGCGTTTCTAAATCAATGGGTTTTTTGTCACCACCCAAAGTATACAACATGCTTATTATGATATCTTTATGCGTTATAGGCATATTCTTTCTCTTTTTGAGATTTAGTAAGGAATACTTTTCCTTTTTCCGATACTTCATATTTTACATAAATTCCAACTTTGTGTTTTGCAATTAGACCTAGCTCGTAAAGCCTCGACATTGCTCCGGCCCTTTGCGTATTAATAAGCTCCTCGGACCAAGTTGATGGTACGAATTGTTTCAGCTTTTCATTCAAGTCGTCTCTTTCTCCTATACCACTATTAATAAGGCTAAGAATAAGCCCAAAGGCAGCAGCTTCACCAGGCACCTTTTTTGTTATATGATTTAAATAAAAATCAATCTCTTCTGCTGAAAGATTTTTATTCATATTATTTTCATCAAAAATAGGATTTTTTAGCCTGGCGAATTGCAACCCATATTTTGTTAGTCCAATTTTTAATGCACTTTTTTCAGTCCTTATATTTGCGAACTTCATAACAAATAAAGCTCCACTAAGAGTTTCGTCGGATCTTGCATATCCAATAAATTGTGAACAAAACTTAGAAGTGCTTTTCGATTTTTCTTCTCCTATTGGGAGTCCTGTACTAAAACGCTCATCTCTCTTTCTGCCACTCTCATCATCAAAACGTGCTAAAAAAATACCTAAGTCGCGGCCTAAAAGAGAAGCTTTTTTACAAAACTCTTCTAAATTTATACCTTCGCTACCATCTTTTAGTAATTTATAAAGGTATCTCACATTAAATTTGATTGGGAAAATCTTATTAATTTGGCCCCATAACCACATTTTATCTTCAGATGGAACATTGGGGTACTTAATTTGCTCAAATTTAGGTTCATCCATTTCGACAACTATACTGCTGGACCCATCGACTATAAGGTTATTGATAATGTTACTATTGATTAAGGTACTACTATTGGACTGGACTTCCATTTGGCTGGGTTGGTTACTTGACGATTCTAGGGCAAGTTGATTTTCAACTGATATTCTGACAAATTCATCTATATCGTTATAGCTCTTTTTTCTTACTAATTCTTGAATTTTCCTGATGTTTTCAGACGGTAAATTCGAAATAATCTTCATTTTTTCACCTTAGTATAGCTTACTTTGTTACAAAGTATATAATACTTTGTTTGAAATGTCAAGTATTTTTTGAAAAAAACAACGCGGAAGGCCCGCGCTAGCTGTAAAAACATTGACTATACGGTTACCAAAGATAATTCATTCCAATTTACCTTTTCAGTGTCTATACTAAAACCTTTATTGTTTGCCTTACTATTCTCCTTATCTTTTAGAAATATCTGGTGTAACCTATTTCGAACATTTTTTTCTGATGAACCGAAGATCTTAAGAAATGCGGCTCTATTTTTTCTTATCATTCCCTTGGTATAATAAAAGGTAAGGATCAACTTTACTGCTCTTAGGCTTTCCTTGTCCCATTTTTCCGCTATATAACTTTTATCTACAACATTAATTGGTCGATATCTCATTGGATATGAAAGGGCCCCGAGCTTATTTAATTCATTAATCCTATAATAAAAATCTTCTGGCGAATCTTTAAAATCATATAACACATAAACTCGGATATCATCAATTCCAAATTTTTTAGCTGTTTCTACTGCTTTTTGAACATGCCCATCATCTTTAACTGAATCAAATGAAAACCTTAAAGGATTTATCTTTAACCCCGCTAATAATTTTGCTTTTTCTGTGGTAAATAACCTGGCATCTAATCCTTGATTAAAATCAAACGATTTGTTAATCTGCCTTAGTTTTTCAATATCTTTCGAGAAATTTGGAGAAAAAAACCAATTATTATCCCAAAATACTATTCTATTCTTCTTAACATCTATGTCGTTCTCCCATGTGTCTTTAACAAAGAAATCAGGTTCGTGGGTTTTCACTGCACAATAGTCACATTTTCGAGGACACCCACGTGTCGTAAAAGTAAGCGAATACCCTAATTTGGGAAAAAGTGAGTAATCCGGGGGATGATTTTCTGCTGCTCTTAACAATCCAACGTGAGGTCTTATACCGGTATTTTCCTTAATATATTCTGGCATAAGAGAGGCGAAGATACCGCCTACTTTTATTGTTGCCGAACGATAAACATTCTTATAAAAATTTATTGTATCTATTACCTCATCGGCATAATAGGTAAATAGACTGGTTATATAAATAATGTCATATCTTTTATTATTAAAAACTTTGCCTTTAACAAACCCTACTTTATCCCCTTTACTTTTATGCCAAGATGAGATTTTCATAAGACCAAGTGGCGGATAAAGGCTTTTGTAATCCGGTTCGACTAACAATATGCGTTTTTTCTCTTTCATATAAACCTTGTTTTTAATTATTCATCCAAAAAATAACTGGCCGGCTTCTTAAGCACTTTTGCCACCTTCACAAGTGTAGCTATTGAAGGTATGGAAAGACCGGTTTCATAGCGCGATATACTCTTCTGTTTTGCCCCGATCTTCTCTGCAAACTCGGTCTGGTTCATATCAAGCTCGACTCTAGCCAGCTTTATCTTCTTGCCAAGCTTCTTAGCGTCCATGGTTCCTCCTAAAAATAATCTTTAACATTTTATACCTTTTGTGGTATAATTTATACCCTAGAGTTCATAAGCCTATTTTCCGGCTCCTGGGGGGATAATATATACCCGTCTGGCTATAAAGGCAAGGTTTTTATGGGACAGGATACTAACATACATTTTGGAGTAAAAACAGATTGGCCAAAGCATGGTTTTGCCTGGGATAAGGATCCGTCTGTCCAAAAGCTGCTGGATGCAGTAGTGCATATATTGGCGAATGAATATGTAAGGGCGGTTAAGGAGAATCCTGCCCTATTTGGAGGTGAAAAATGACAGCAGCTATTTATGCCAGGTACTCGAGTGAAAATCAGAGCGAGAAGAGCATTGATGATCAGGTGCGGGTATGCAAAGCTTATGCCGCGGAACATGATTATACAATAGACGAAAAACACATCTATGTCGATGAGGCGCTTTCGGGCTCCCTCGTTAACCGGCCGGGGCTGCAGGCTCTAGAAAAAGCGGCAGAAAATAAAGAGTTTGAAGCTGTACTAGTCGACGACCTTTCCCGACTTTCGCGCAGTAATCACCAGATGCTTACTATAGTCTTAAAGTTTAATTATTATCAGGTAAAAATTGTCTCAGTAGCTGATGGCATAACAACCGGGGATGAAAACGCAAAACTCGGAATCCAGGTTCGTGGACTTATTAATGAGTTATATCTGGACGATCTCAGTAAGAAAACTATGAGAGGTCAGGAAGGACAAAAACTACGCGGATTCAGCGCCGGCGAGAAGGTATATGGTTACTATACGTCGCCTGTTGGGGAAATGAAATTGAATCGTAAGGGACAGGCCAGATATGAAGGAATGGTCCATAAGATACATCCCGAAGAAGCCGAGATCGTAAAGAGAATATTCGCAGAATTTGCAGAAGGAAAAAGCATACACAATATAGCAACTAAGCTCAATGAGGACAGTACACCCACAAAGAGAAAATACAAGGGTGGCTGGAACACGTCGACTCTTTCGAGGATTCTTAAAAATCAGAAATATGCCGGCATCTGGAACTGGAGGACGACAAAATTCGTCAGAGATCCGATGACGGGCAGAAAAAAGAAGATAGTGCGGCCACAGAAGGAGATAATCCCGCTCTTCCGGGAAGATCTTATCATAATTGATAAAGACCTGTGGGAGAAAGTCGAGAAAAGATGGGGTGACCTTAAAGGAGGATGGCCCG
>Ga0209777_10001332_pt1 | contig 36398 bp, 51 predicted proteins | sample FrelakmetHBP12HB_FD_187147 | JGI IMG/M metagenome (GOLD analysis project Ga0209777, IMG submission 187147) | Freshwater lake sediment microbial communities from the University of Notre Dame, USA, for methane emissions studies -HBP12 HB (SPAdes)... | ecosystem: Environmental > Aquatic >...
TTACTATATGGTATAAATCCAAGACCTGTTGTTACCTGGGTATTAGTTAATATTAAAGATCCACCAAGTGTTAAGCTACCTGTTGAAGTTACTGTACCGGATAAAGTTAGTCCGCTTATCGATCCACCGCCACTTACCGAGGTTACTGTACCAGTATTAGAAGTATACCCAGATGGATTAGTGTTACTATATGGAGTAAATCCAAGGGCTGATGTTATTTCATCGTGTGTTAAAATTAAAGCACCACTAAGTAATAAACTTCCAGATGTAGTTATGGCACCTGATAAAGTTAATCCGCTTACTGTACCCGTACCACTTACAGATGTCACAGTTCCAGAACCAACAGAAGTTCCATTACTTGCTGAAATAATACGCCCATCGTTACCGATAGTTATATTTGCATTTGTGTAATACGATGCAACTACACCTGTCGGTAATAACTCTAAGGTAATTTCTGGGGTAGTTGTTGGATTTACTACTGTACCACTAATGCCATTGGCTGTTACTACCGATACTGTTGTGACTGATCCGTTTGAAAGCCCCGATATGCTAGAAACTGGTATAGTGGTAGAATAGATCAACTGTGTACCAGTAGAATTCCATAATACATAACCGTTTGGTAGCGGTGGTTTTGACGTGTCACTTAGGCCGGTAAAACTAAAACTGCTGTTTGTTGGCTTGTTCAGCAGAGTGTTGTAATCTAAGAATTGGTTTTCCCACAAGCTAGTTAGTTGATTATATACTAATGATTGTCCACCTTGGAGACTGATAGACGGACTATCAACAGAAGGAGATACATTTAGTAATTCACCTAGCTTACTCGGGGCAACGCCGCTACCCGACAGTGTATTTGTATTAACGAAAGCTTTTCTCACTGAATCGTAAGTCAGTGTTTGCCCATCCACAAGATTCTTTATAAGGAATGTTGGTACGTAAGCATTAATAAGGGAATTCATTCCGACAATCATAAGAGAGTTATCCTTTGATAAATATGTTAATAGTATTTATCAAAGGCGCTAAATGAATTACATACTACATTATGACAGATTAATCGAACGTGGTAAATATCCAAATTATTGTTTTAAATCTTGATAAATACTTAAAAGAATGGAGAATAATAATGGCAATTAGAAAATCAGTGCTCATGCTTACAAATACCGGAACACAATGGAATGTTGTGGGTGACCCTATTAGAGGAGACGCTTACTATGGTATGACCGATGGTATACATACTATTCAGGTTATCTACCAAAACCTAGTAGGAGGATTCGGAATACAGGGTACATTAGCACTCGATCCTAAGCCAGAAGATTGGTTTTGGATCAAGTTAAATCCTAGTGGAGATATTAATACACCGTTTATGCCGTTACCAGAAGATCCGTACGCGCCAACAGGTAGTAATGGTGGAGATACAGGCTCTTTTGCATCAACATTCGTAGGAAATTTTGTTTTCTTAAGAGCAGTTTTAACAAGAGATTATATTGATACAATAAATGTCGGACCGCAGTGGCAGACATGGTCTTATGGTCAGATTGACAAAGTATTATTAAGTTTATAGTAGAATTAACGCCCATAAAAAAGACCCAACAGGGTCTTTTTTTAATTGAAAATCTTAAATTACGATAGTCTCGATCGGGGTTAACTCATAAGACTCGATAAAGATATTATCATTTACGAAATCAATATTTACACGCCCGCCGAGTTTTAATTTACCGAATAAAATTTCTTTTGATAATGGCTTCTTAATCTTTTCTTCAAACAGCCGTTCAAAGGGTCTTGCGCCCATTTTAGGATCATATCCTTTCGATGCTAACCAATCACGTGCAGGTTGCGTAATATTCAAAGAAATATTCTTTGGTGTAAGCATAACTTCAGTCTTTTCAATTTCAGCATTTACGATTAAGTTCATCTCTGCCATTGTAAGTTTATTAAATTTTACAATTGCATCAATGCGATTTCTAAACTCTGGACTAAAGAACTTTTTAATTTCAGTGTCGACAACTGCTGCATTATCCTGACTACCAAATCCAATTTTGAGTTTTTCTGCGTCTGCTGCGCCTAAGTTAGCAGACATAATAATAACAACATTCGAAAAATCAACAGTCTTACCTTTAGCAGAAGTTAACCGGCCATCGTCCATGACCTGCAATAGTACCGTAAGTACATCTGGATGTGCTTTTTCAACTTCGTCGAGTAGTAAGACACAATTAGGATTGGTATCGATAGTTTGAATTAATTGGCCTTCGCCCATTTTACCTTCCCCGTGTCCTACGAAGCCTGGTGGCGCACCAATAAACTTAGATACAGTATGCTTTTCCATGTATTCGGACATATCGAATCGAGCAAAATGTACACCTAAAGATTCTGCAAGCTTTTTAGCTGTATAAGTTTTACCAGTGCCGGTCGGACCAGTAAACAAGAAACTTCCGATAGGTTTGGATGGGTTACGTAATCCAGCCTTTGACATAAAGATAGCTTCAACTAGTTTATCAATTGCTTCATCTTGTCCGTATACTTTATTCTTCATTTTTGGAGCAAGTGTTTCTAATGCAGTATTTTCTTTCATATCAATCATATTAACCGGGATACGCGCAATCTTTGCTGCCTGCTGAACTACAATATCGATAGATACTTCTTTTTCTTCACGCAATTTTGCAATAGCTCCTGCACTATCCATAATATCAATAGCTTTATCGGGAAAGAATTTAGATTTCATATAACGTTCTGCTAAGTCAACACACATATCTGTCGAACCTTCTGCAAATGTTACTCCGTGGAACTTTTCATACTGATAAGCAATACCTTTAAGAATAAGCTTAGTTTCGGATGCAGATGGCTGATTAATATCATACTTTTGGAATCGACGAAGCAATGCTTTATCTTTCTCAAAATGCTCATGGAATTCATCATATGTAGTAGCACCGACACACATTAGTTCTCCCTTGGCAAGCATTGGTTTTAGTAGGTTACCTGCATCCATTTGCCCGCCCGAAGTCGACCCTGCACCTAAAATCATGTGAATTTCGTCAATAAACATAATACAGTTACCAAGCTTTTTAACTTGATCTAACACACCTTTGAGACGCTCTTCGAAATCACCACGGAATTTAGTACCGGCAAGTAATGATCCCATATCTAAACTATATACTACCTTGTCTTGCAAAGCTTTTGGTACTTCTTTATTAATAATTTTTAGTGCAAGGCCTTCGGCTAATGCAGTATTGTGGGTAACAACATAATTATCAGTAATATACAGGTGATCAGGATGATCGATCATAATACATTGTGCATCTTTCTCACCAACATATTCAATATTACTAATAGCAAGTTTTAGATTTGTATATTGATATTCATCAGATAATAAATTTCTCTTACGATCAAGTTTCGATAATTTTTTTGGATCGGGGTATCTTATAGATATATTATAGTTAGGCAACCCATTTTTCTTCTCACCCTTATAACTATAAGTGGGATATTTTATTGCAATTTTTGCAATGCCACCTAGCGACCACACTATCTCCTGAATGTCCTTTCCCATTTGTTCACTTGAAGTAGATATCGAAACTGCACCGGTGTGCGTTACATACCCGTCGCTATCAACAAGGCCAGCAAGTAGATCTAATTTTTGTTGCATGGACCCATTTTTATAGATATCGGGAATGTATTTATTATGTGATAGCATTCCTCTCAACCCAAGATCATTAATAGATTGTTTATAATAGTGTCTTGACAGATTTTTCCTACATAATGTACCCTTTTCACTTTGTGGTGATGATTTATTAACGATACGATAATCATAGTTGTCAATATGATTAATTGTATACGGAGGATTTAGATTGTGTTGCACAAGATCTAGTATCTGTTTATCAGCTGTACTAAATGTACCTACTTTTGTTTCAGCAAATGACCCATCACCGAGAAGAAATCCCATTAACCACGGATTTATAGGTTGTTGGACATCAATGTTACTATCAGAAGTAATCAATGGAATACGGATAGACTGTTTATTTGTTTTTAGTTTATTCATAATCCATTCAAGATCGACCACCTTAGAATCAACCTTACGAGCACGATTTCCACCAGCTGTCTTATAAGATGCACCATATTTTCCGTAAATCTCCCACAGATGTTCCTTACAACTTTCTGCTGTTCTTCCGTCAGTGAAGGTAATCTTATAAATATCTTTCTTTCCCTGTGGGAACACACCAACAACATTGGCATTCTTACCATCCGGTGTTGACACAATATCACCGAGTCTAATATCACCCATTGTTGTCCATCCAGTGGGTGTCTTAATTTTAGAGTGTAGTGGCTGCGCCTTACCCACGCCTGGTTCACCTACATAAACTACATTATTCTTCTTGCGACGTGCTAAAATTTCAATAGTATCGATTACTTCTTTTTCGCGGCCAATTACTGGATCAATATTTCCATCGAGCGCGTCTTTATTTAAATTACGTGTATAAAGATCTAAAGGAGTTTCTGTAGCAGGTATTGCTGCATCATCCTCTTTACGCATATATGCAATAATTTTTTCTCGAGTTACACCATATTTGCCTAGGAAATAATATGCATGGCTGGTTTCTTCACTAAGGATGCTAATAAGAATAGCTTCGTTACTTAATTCTGTACGACCACTAAATACAATCTGTGTCATTGCTCTCTGAAATGTTCTATTCATAGCACCTGTACGCTTTGCGGGGACGTCTTTTAGTGCATCAGGTTTCTTTAGTGTAGGATCACCTAAAAACTGGATAGTTTCGGTCTTGATCTTAGCTGGTTGCCCACCAGTAGCAAGAATAATTTCATTGACTTCTTTTTCATGAAGAAGAGATAATAAAATATGTTCTAAAGTTACATATTCGTGATTATTATCATTGGCGACCGAGACTGCACGTTCGAGCATTTTATCTACTTTTTTGTTTGTCATAGTCTTCCTTTAAATATTGATTAAATTTCTATAGTTTAAACTTCTTAACATATCTTTTTGCAGATCAGTTAAAGTTTTTGGTATGGTTACAGCTACACGAATTAAAGTATCACCTACTTTATCAGTCTCCGGATTTTTCATTCCTTTTCCCGTTAATTTTATTATTTGCCCGGGCTGTATTCCCGGTGGTATATTAAACTGTAGTTTAACACCATCGAGGTGGTCAAGTATAGCTTCCGTACCTATCATTGCTTCAATTGCATCGATCGTTACATCGACTAATAAATCATTTTCGGATCTTTTAAATTTATGATGTGGGTTTACATCTATACGAAATAGTTTTCCTTCTGAATAAAATTTTGCACCAGATCTTGCACCTTTAGGAATATTTAAAATATGTCGGCCATCAACATTAAGAACTTTACCTGTATAAGCATCTTCTAATGATATAGATACGATATGAATAGGTTTTTGTGGTTGTTCTTGTTGGGGCTGATTAAAATGTGCATTACCAAATGCCGAACTACTACCAAAGAATGATTTGATAAACTCATTCACATCTTGAGATTCGTTCCAATTATGTGATTTGCCGTGACTAAAAGGATTAGAATTTCTATCGATATGGCCATAGCTATCGTACTGAGCTTTTTTCTCTGCATTGCTGAGATTTTCGTATGCTTCGCCAATTTCTTTAAATTTTTCTTCAGCATCAGGATCATCCGGATTACGATCCGGATGAAATTGCATTGCTAGTTTTCGATAGGTTCTTTTAATGTCGTCTGATGACGCATCTTTTTTAAGGCCAAGGACTTCGTAATAATCCTTTTTACTCATATGATATTCTTTCTTTAATAACGATAAGTGATTCTACCTAGTGTAAGATCATAGGGAGACAATTCCATTTCTACTAAATCATTCAATAAAATTCGTATATTGTTTTTTCTAATTTTTCCACTAATGATGGCATTAAGTGTGTGACCATTCTCTAATAGCACTTTAAACCTTGCCCCCGGCGAAGCATCGGTAACACGGCCCTTCATAACAATCATATCATCTTTATCTTTTGCCAATTTTATTTTCCATATTTTAATTGTGTGTCTTTTAATAACATAACCCGGTCATTATAATTAACGCAAAGGTATTCTCCGATAGGCAACACATTGTAATCACCTAACATAGATATTAATGTACTAGCCTCAAATGATCTTTCTGCAATTCTAAAAGCTGATTCACCCAGGAAATTTCGGCCAATAACATCATCATAATCGCCTACATCAACTACCTCTGCAATCATCTTTTTTCCGCCTCCTTCTAGTATAATATCGCTACCATTAATAGTCAAGTTATATAATAAGGAATAGTTAAAAAAATTCATTATAGATTCATTCATATCTTGTAATTTAAATTCGTCTTTTGATACATAATCATCGGGTTCTATAATAACATAATTATAAAGTTCTGGATCATTATACGCAAACGATTTTCCATTGGAAAAGTATGTTTTAACTTTCCAATCCATATTACCCGAAAGATTACCAACATCCTTTAATAATGCTTGAAATTTATTTGGAAATGTATCGTCGCGCGACATTTCGACAAACACCAAATATCGACCGTCTTCGTCTGTATTAGGACTTACTTCGACATCTAGTGTATCAATAAAGCCGCGCTGAATAAATGTATTAAGATCGTCTGCAGGCCCTTGATCATTAAGATAGAAAGCTACTACAATTACTTCAAGATCTTTGCCTGCTTTTGGTTCAAACTCGTCTATAGAAATATCTTGCAATATTGTACCTGATAAATCTCCATTTTTTAAGCTCATACTTCATCCTCCGGTGGCATCATTTCACTTGTCGGTCCCATGTCATCTTGCCCCAGGCCCATATCATCTTGCGGTGGTTGTGGTTGGTCAAATGCATCTGATAATTCAGCATTTGTATTTTCAATATCTCGTTGAATTATATCATCTTGCTGTTCTAAACCACGGTTAATATATTTCATTGGTAATTCTATAGTTACTAGCCATATTTCATGTTCGGCCATTTTTGCTCTTTTAGTTTCTGGGTCAACCCAGTCCTGAGGGCCGCTAACTTTTACGGGCTTCTTAAATATACCTTTTCTAAAATTAACTTTTGCACCTAATTTTGTTAAGCGTAGACCAGCATTTGGATCTGGCATCATGGCCATAGGAAACATCCAAATAGTCTTACACCAGTATCGACTAATTGTAGGACCTTCGACTAATTCACCTAGTATCCAATTTTTATAGGCAAATATTTCTGCATTATCTAAAGTTCGCTCAAACTCGATTAAGGTGCTTAAAATATCATTACCTTTCGAAATATTTACTAAGGTTTTTTTGATGCTATCGAGATCAGTTGTAGACATTATATTCCTTCTATTTTATAGTTCATATCTATATTTATCTGTATTTAAAAACTTTTATAAAGAATAGAAAAATCACCAATATATTCATACTTGATATTAAAAGACGATAAGTAAAGTTGTATGCAAATTACACTCGATACCAAAAATCGAAATTCCCCCGAATGGACAAATCAAGTCCAGCAATCCTTTATCCCAAAAAAATCACCTAATCAGGAGCATAACCTTGCGAAAAACTAGAAAAGAAGTGGCCAAATCTTTGCCACACCAAAAAACAGCTTACCAACGCCAAGAACCAGTTGCAGAAGTTGTTAAAATGGGGAACAGAAATTACAAAAAGGTAGAAATACTTCCACGTAATACTGCACAAGAAACTTATGTAGATGCACTTCTTACTAAGAGAATGGTGTTTGCTGTAGGTCCCGCTGGTACAGGTAAAACATTGCTTGCTGTACTAAGAGCCATTAAGGCATTACGTGATGGAGATATTAGTAAAATTATATTAACAAGACCTGCTGTTAGTGTCGATGAAAAGCACGGATTTTTACCAGGAGATTTAAATGAAAAGATGGCGCCTTGGACTCGGCCAATTTTTGATGTATTTGAAGAATACTATGGTTTAACTGAAACTGCAAGAATGTTAGAAGAAGGAATTATCGAGATAGCCCCACTTGGTTTTATGAGGGGTCGGACGTTTAAATACGCATATGTGATACTCGACGAGGCTCAAAATACTACTATTGATCAAATGAAAATGGTGCTCACTCGGCTAGGGGAAGGCTCTTCTATAATCGTTACCGGAGACTTAAAACAATATGATCGCGGTTTTAGCCAAAATGGATTGGATGATTTTTTAAAGAAATTTCCTAAATCTGATACAGATATAGCAATTTGTAAATTCGAAAGATGCCATGTCGAAAGAGATATACTTGTTAGTAAAGTATTGGGAATTTATGGGGAAGATTAAAAAGTAATATCTGTTAATCTTATAGAATATTAACTGTTTTCGAGTAATATGTTTGATTAAAGAAATCAAACCACTTTTAGTAGTTACTATTACTTGAAAACTAATGATTTTGCACTTTGATACAATAATTTAATAAAAGGCAGAATTCTGCCTTTTTTATTCTAATATGCTCTTATACTTCTATATCATATTCCTTACATACCATATTATAAATTTGCTCCCATGGATTACTTCCGTGAATTCTCGGAAATAAGTCAGTTAAATATTTTTCATTATACGGATGATTTAATAATACAGGCTTTAGACCAACTTCATATCCTGCTTCTGCTTGCCTCATATGATCTTCGATCCAAAAGTATCCAGTACCGGCCCATCTTTCTAAGATATGTGCCTTACTTGCTCCTGACTCGATACAATTAATTTCATCAAACACATCACCAAATAATGCCTTTAAATTCTTTGAACGATAATAATGTGAAATTTCCGAAGAGCCGATACTTGTAACAATGATAAATCGAAAACCTAAGTCAGCAAGCTTTTTAACATATTTAACCGAATCGGCATATGAAGTTAATTCACCGATTATTGGACTTTCGATAAATTCCTTCATTAATGGCATTACTATATCTGATGGCAGGTTATGTCTTAAAGAAAGATTATATTCTGCATCCATATTAGGTAAACATGGGAATCCTTTTTCAGCCATGAATATATTAAATGCAGATACCCAGTCCAGCAGTACGCCGTCTGCATCAGAAATCAATATACGGGATTTCATTATACTTTGTCAAATACTGTTATAGGACGAATATTACCGAATTCATCAGAAATTAGCTTTGGACTATCTACATCTACTACAGTATTTTCGACATCTTTAGCCAATTGATCACGACTATATGCTGCATCTAATTCCGCCATTTGCTTTGGATATTTTTCACGAACGTATCCTTCAAATACATCATAGTCAGTCATACCTAAATGCTGCCCTGATAATACTTTACGATTAATATAATCTGCTGTAGCTTTAGACATTGTAATATGCTTATCTTTTAACACATTTACGAATTCAACTGTTTCTTGAGTCTCCCAGTCAGCTTGCGTAGGAGGCTTAGCACTACCAGATGTGCCTCGGTTATTCTTTTTAAGAACATTCTTATGTGATATAACAATGAAAACTTTTTCTTTACTCATTTACTACTCCTATATATTATTAGTTTAGTCAGTACCGTTTGCGATCATCTCTAAGGTCACTAAAGTGGCCGAAAGGTTTATCTCTTGATCTGCACAAGATACATTTTTCACAAGTCCGTCTCGGATAGCAAGTATAGCTTTATTCTGACGGCCATCGTCACTACCCCATACTTCTAAATTTTGATACATGAATCTATAGATATCATCATATTCATCTCTCCTTACTTTCTGGCAAATAAGAGTACGTGCCTCTTTGTATTTGCCAGCTCTAAATAATGAAATCATATCAATTTTATAATCAGATACCACTTCAGCATCTTGATCAGGTGATACTAGTTTACCATTAAAGGAGTTAGCTTGAAGCATACTAATACCTCGACGTAAATCTGGATACGTTTTATGTACGATCGATTCTATAGCATCAACATCAACTTCAATATTCTCTTTATCTAAGATATTAACTAATCGCATTAAAAATTCACTGTTATCTAAATTCTCAATATGCATACGACCAGTTTCACATCTTGATTTAATAGCATCGATAATCATATGCGGACTATTACAAGTAAGTAAGAATCTTACAGATGCAGATCTTTTTTCAATAGTGCCGCGTAATGTTCTTTGTGCCTCAGGCGACAACCCGTCAGCTTCATCTAAGAATATATATTTCATATCTCCAACACCCATTGTATCAGAAAAATTTGTTACAGCATTCCTAATAAAATCAACACCATTATCTCTTGATGCGTTAACTTCTAAAATATCAAATGGATCTACATGTAATTCATTTAGCAAAAGTTTAATTAATGTGGACTTCCCTGTACCTGGACTACCTGATAATAGCATATGTGGAAGTGCTCCTCCCTTAATCCATTGTTCAATTTGCCGCTGTTGTTTTGCATCTTTAAAAACGTACCCGTCTATTGTGTGTGGTCTATATAACTCTGTCCAGAGTTGTCGCATATTTTATTTCCTTTTTATCTAATACTAATACAATAGTGTATCCAAATGCAATACATTCGTTTGATTTTGCCTTATTTAAGGTTGCTAAATCTAAATCTTTTCTGTTCCATAGTTAGTTATTAAAATGCATGTGTTGTTGTAAATTCTGAGAATATATCCGTTGCTGGTAACTCATCGGATACTAACATTACTGACTTTGGATATTCTACTGCCCATAGTGGTATAGTAGCACCTAGATCGTCTTCCCTAAATTGCATCATTCTAGTCCAGCGATTAGCTTCGATAAGAATCCACTGTCCTACTTTAATTTCTGTTACATCATTGCCTACGCCATATACTTTTGCCCAGCGTGGTCGAATACCTTCGCTCTTACCATTATCCGTGGGAATAATAATACCATTTACTATTCGTGATCCTCGTTCTAAATCAGTTACAAGGACCTTACCTTTTAATATTTTAAGATGTTCCATCATCACCTTCTACAATAATATCGCCAGATGGTAGTTCTTTTTCTTTTTGTACTATATTTACTAGAGTCGATTCTGTTTTTTTAACTTCGGGTTGAAGTGGAAGTAAATTACCAGCTGCCGGTTGTTTACCTTTTAAACCACTGCTTACTACTACAGATTGAACTCTGTGATTTTCTCTTGCAATTTGATCTGCTGTCTTTGTTACATGGCCACCTTTAATTTGATCACCCCTTGCATTGACACTCATATTTCCAATCGCTGTTACTTTTTCATTTTCACGCGAAAGTGCTTCCATATCAATTGTAGTCCCTTTATACGTCACATGCCTACTCATTTTAATCTCCTATTTATAAATTCGGCATCGGTGCCGGGTTATATCCATCAAACACAAAATTATCTAATACTAGTAGTAAATTATCTGTTTCGAGTAATTTGTATCTTATTACTGTTTTATACATACCGTCTATTACTATAAAATATAATTTAGGTGTACCTTCTTTAATTTGTTGGTCAAATATATAATTTAAATCTGTTATAGTTATTTCAAATAATCCGATATCAATAAAGAATATTTGAGACTATCGACTCTATGTACACCAATTAAATAGAGAATAAAAGAATTAACCGAGCTTCCACGACCTACACCCCAAACGAATTTATTTTTTCTCATATAATCAATTAGAAATATAAAAAGTCTTAAAAGCATAATTAAGTTACGATCTTCATATAATCTATATTCTTCATCTACTCTATCTATTTGCTGCTGATTCTTACATTTATTCATTAACCAGCTATATACATCAATTTGCTGGTAAACTAATGGAAATATCCATTCATCTGCACATTTTTCATGAAATTCCTCGAATGTAAGTTTTTCTTCTGGTGCATCTAAGAATGTAATTACTTCTGGTAATAAAGCTGATTGAAATTCAGTAAATAACTTTGTCTCATCATCTGGTATTATATTTAAGTGACTTATATTTTTACCTTGCAGTAAAAGTTCTCGAAGATCATTGCTAGAAAGTAGTGCTTGTCCATATGCATTGACCACTAAGTTCTTACTCATTTATTACACCTTTTTGGGTTTCCATTTTTCCACTTGTACAATTTTAGCAGGTTCTTTTAATAAAGTCATATTTTCATCGTCTATTTCTGCCATTATGCGATGAAACTCCTCTAATGGGTCAACTATATCAGCGAATAGTTCTTCATCGGAGATTTCGATATCACTAGGACGGGAAAACTCGAAACAAAATCCATCATTTCGTAACCACCATGGTTTTTTATCCCTTGTTGCTGATTCAGTATAGTAATCAGCAGTAGTTTTAGGTAACATATAAAGCCCGTCATCGCATCCAAATGTATAATGTAAGGGGGAATCATTACCTTTTAAATATATCTCACCTACAAGCAAGTCTGGGTTAGCTAAAGTAGATATTTTACAATGAAGTAACTGTATTAGTAGATCATCGCTTGTATATCCGGGACAATACATCATGATATTTGATGTTAGATTTGCAAGATAAAGATCTTCTTCCGATTTAACATTAACTAACAATATGTCTGGTAAGTTCGTTTCTAACCAAAAATTTATCTTTTGAAAAGTTATGCTAGCATTATATTCTATTTCTTCCCTAGTCTTTTCTTTCTTACCTTGGGCCACTAAATCTACAAGTAGATTCCAATTAACCGGAATTAGCATATTATTCTGTAATCTAATTCCTGAAAAATTAAATTCCATAGTCATATGACTTTTTATAATTTGCCGGCCCTTTTTAATCATCTAATTTTCCTAATTCCAGTGGTTTATTTTTATCCGGAAACTTCTTATCATATTCTGCATCCGATTGTCGGAATTGCCGTTCTCTTCTTTCGTTTTCTAAATCTTGAATTATTTCTTTAATACTATGTACAGTAGGATCATGCCCTAGCCCAACTTGGGCATTCATGTAATTGTATGCTCTACCTAGTCTTTCAATAATTTCTTCGTCGCTTAATTTACTTACATCTAAAAAGGGATGCATAAAATACTCCTTGTGTGCTATATATTTATATGTAGTTTAAAACAAAGTAATTATTGTCGATACTAGTGTAGTTCTTAAGATCTATGATTCTGTATTAATTACTTCGTGTATAGTAAATACTAGATTATCGGGCCACATACTTAGTTTAATTGCATTACTACTAAGCATAAACTGCATTCCATCTAATTCATCTGTAAAAAAGAAATATCCTCTCCTAACATGTTTAACATTAGATGTTTGATAGCTTAAGTGATGACTAGTTATCAATCTTTCCGTTTCATTGGATGGAATATCCTCATCTCTAACGGTTGAGTATCCCCATGTACTTTGAATATTTTTATACATATTTCTATGAAGTTGTCTGTGCTTGGATTTTGCTTCTTCTGCTGTTGTCTCATCTTGGTATTGTACTCTAAACACATAAGGCTCTTTAATATGTATTTTAGAAAACATATGTATTTTTCTTGTTATCATATATATTCGTGATGTTTTCTATAAAAAGTCGTAACATCGGCCTTATCAGAAAATCTAATAACAATATACTGTACCATATCGATAAGTGTGTATAATCCAGTTGTTGTTTCTAGACTTTGTTGAATTTCGTCAATTCTTCGAAAGTAAACCTGTGGATGTAACTTAATAGACATCCAATTAGATGTGTAACTATCTAAGTTTACTTCACTACCGATTAAGCATTTTCCTTTTATTTTCATATTATATCCTTAAGAATTTACTTTGATCCATTTACTAAATATAGCATTTGCCATTTCTTCCGAAGTAGTTTGTGTGTTTTTACATTCTCTCTCTAAAATATCTTCTAGTAAGATTTCATGTTCTTTTCCAGAGCAAGTTCTTGCTATTAGTTTTGTATGACCTTTTAGTATGTCGATAGTCGAATCTTCGTTAGATGTGCTAGGTAATTTATATGAAATTGACTCAATAAACTTTAGATGAATTACATGTCCATCCGCTGACCAAAGTGCATTGTGTGGATATATAATCATTATAGTAAGCTAAGATACAAAGATGCAGAAGCATCAAAATCTTCTTTAAAAATATAGATTTTTGGAGTAACGGATTTTCCAGTTTTAAGAGTTTTAAGAACTCTGCCTTCCATTGTCCAGTTCTCTTGGCCTTTGCCGACATTTTCATTAAGCCACTTAATAAGCTTGTAAAAATGATCACGATCTCGAATAGTAACTCGGAAAGTATGCGCTGCATTTTGTTCTTTAAGATTTACTACTTCTTGTGGTGTATTTTTATTAATCATGATACTCTTTTTAAAGTCTAAATATTAAGCTTTTATTATACAGTAAAACATCGTTAACGTCAATATATTAGTATTGCCTTAATTCTTTAAATAATTCACTTATAATGTTCATTACTGTATTATGCGTGGTGTTTTATAATCTGCTACTAATCTGCTGATGCTGTAATTACGGTTACATTAGCTTCTTTTAACATTTCTAATGCAACATACATATCTTCCTTCCATCGTTCGGGTGCTGTATCTACTGTAGAACTTTTGTCAATTACCAGTGTTTTAATACCGCGCTGTACAATCGATTGAGCACAACTTGAACATGGAGAAAACGTAACATACATTACACAGTTGTTTAAGTCTGCCCGACTTGATAAATCCATTGCGTTTCTTTCAGCATGGCACATCCATTTATACTTTGCAGGACGATCGCTGCGACTTACAATTGTATCATCAATGCCCATGGCCATACCGTTAAATCCCCACGAAACAGGAGATCCATCCATAGTAGTAATAACTGCACCAACCTTTGTTGATTGATCTTTAGACCAGGATGCTACCTCCTTTGCTAACTTTAAAAATCTACCTGTCCACTTAATATCTAGTGCATTCATTAGCAGTACCTTATCTTGAGAGAGTATTCATTGTTATAATTTGTCCAAGTTCCTCACCGATATCATCACCGTCGTGTATAATATACAATGTTGTATTCCACGAGTCAGTCTTGTCATCACGCTTGCGAATACTCACAACTTTTCCTCCCGTAGCACTATATAGATTAAATGCTATACCTCTGTTGTTATCTTCGAAATCGCTGCTTTGTTCTGCACACCTATCCTGAGCATATCGTTTGCTTAATTTAGATCCTTTGTCTGTAGTACATGACCTAATATATTCCTTGTTGTCATCCTCAAGCCAATCTTTCAGATTACGTAGTGTATTTTTTATTACTGATTTCATTCCCATAATTTTCCCATTGTAATTTAAATACAAGTAAAGAGCAGGACTCTTTAAATGCGTAAGTTGTTATACCTCTATCACTATATCCATACCAATCTTGGGATTGTTTTCCAATCCTGTCTATGCACCATTTATCAACCAAAAATCTGTTATCAATAGTTATTATAACTTGAAATGGCCAAATTTCTCTATTTAAATATCTCACATCCATTTCAATTTAAATAACAATGCATCTTCGTTATTAGAAATATTTACGGTGTACATAGGATCACCGGAATTAAAACGATGTGTATAATCATATTTGCCTTTTATATTTGCGTCCATCCATTCTTCAAAATCTCTATCGTTATGAGGATATATCCAGCAATGCCAGCCACGCATTTCCTCATAAAATTCTCTAGTCTCTCCGTCAACATTGAGGACGGTTGGATAAATATACCGCCAACCGTCCTCATAATGCCAATGATGAACTTCTGTCTTTTCTCTATATCCCATTATATCTCAATTTAAACACTATTGCATCACTGTCGTCTTCAAACTCAAAAGCAAATATTGTATCCCAGTGACTTGATACATCTGATACATCTGTTTCTTCGAATTTTACTAATGATAAACTATAGTGATGGCAATAGTCAATCATATCACTTATACTGCAAGGTACCGTATCAAAGAATCGAACTATTGTCATTTTTTATCCTGTAAAAAGACTAATATATTTAAATATCATATATTCAGATAATTTTAAAACTAATTAATCGAATATATAACAATACTCGCGTACTATTAAATGGTCCTACAGACCAAGTCATTCAAGAAACACTCGCTTCGTAAACTTCGCTTCGTTTTTCTTTCTGACTATTTTGCTACGCAGTCGATTATTTATATTTTAAATATGTTTGATTATGTCTTATCAATGACTTTGGGAGAGGAGTCAGACCAAGGGTATCCAAAACCTGGATACTAAAAAACTTTGGTAGTTTCGTAGACTGTTATATCGGAAATTTTCGTAGCGTTGGATGTGATTATGTCAACTACACCATGTTATTCATGCATGGCTTCCTGAAGGTGTCTAAAGCAGTTGCGACTGCCATATGGACTCAATGCATTGTTATCACTTATAACCAATGATAACGCATCTGGGAGGGCATCGACTATGTTTTACAACATAGTCTTTCCTTGGTTTTCACTTGCCTCCCACAAACTTAGACTCTTATCTTACTAAGGACTTGCATGGCTCCCGCCGTTAGTCCCGTTCTTATAATACGCCGATGTATACTCATCGACTAGACTGTCTCCAGTCCTGACCATTGCGCCCTATTCTGAACGATACGCCAACGAAATTATTAACTAGGCTCGTCAACCTTACAGTATATTTTACAGAATTTATTTATTTCTTTTAATCAAATATCGCCATGTTTACGATTATCGGAGTACCACGCATCAAATGTGCCGCCTGGATAACGTGCTTCCAACTTAGTTACATTATCGGCAATTACAGTATTTGGATCTACACCTAATGCCCGACAAGCGTTTGTCCAGTACCAGATTACATCTCCTAATTCCTTCTGCAAATGTACATGCAGCTCTGGTGTAAGTTCTTTTCCGTGGAACATAAGCTTTTTAACAAGTTCCGAAACTTCGCCAGCTTCCCCGCACATACCGATACTAGCTGTAAGCAATAATGATGCATTAACCCCACTAGATTCAAGTCTTTTTAGCGATTCTACAAGGGTAGCTAAGTCATTGCTGGCTTGACTAGTAACACCCTCTACAAAGTCTTTATATTTGTTTAAATCAATATTTTTTGTCATTTTATTTCCTTTTAAATGTAGTTTTCTTTTTTAATATTTTTAACAATTTTGTAATATTTCTTAAAATCGCTAAGAGAATGAGTGCTAATTGACCCGCCTTGTGTCCAATGGGATTTTCTTTTTTCAGTAAGAACAATTTTTTCTACTTGCCCTTTGCTATTTTTAATAAATGTATCTATTTTAGATATATTAAAAGTATGATTGGCCGGTATACTTGTTAACATAGATGAAGTATAAGTAAATGGAAAATCTATAGTATATTGATTACCTACATGATCTTCTAACATTAGTAGTCCGCAGTCGTTATCATTATGCCCCATTTTATAAAGTGGCCGAGCATCATCTATATTAATCTCAATAAAGTCAAGTGGTATATTAGTAATAGCAGTAGCAGACACTAACTTAATTTTACATCTAGTTTTATATAACATTATCGGTAATACATTATTACTAAAACATTTAGCAATACTAATATCCTTATTCATCATTGCCAGGGATTCTTCCCGAGTATAAGGTGTCGTTGTTTTTATTAGTACCTTTAGAATCTTTAAATCGGTTTGATAATAATATTGACCTGAATCAAGTTTTATTACTTCTCTTCTTAGATATGAAGCAGCTTTAAACTCTTTAGTAAATCGATAATCATCAATAATGCCATACAAAGATACCTTACCCATGTAAATCCCGGTAGTCTTATTTTGCAAGAGCACTTTATCTCCGAGCTGTACATCTTTCATATCAACTTTTGAATCAATAAGATCGGTATTTTCTATTAGTTCTTGATAGTTAAGGGAACTAATTGGTACTAAAGATAATATAGTTGACGAATTATCTCTTGCCCATACACATTTTTGCTGTATCAATCCTTCGGTAATACCGGTACAATGCATAATCTCTTGTAAATTCTTAGAAGAGATTCGTGATAGAAATCCCCTAGGGTCAATAACTAGCCAAGTTGAATCGAGAGAACCCCAAATTTTCTTATTGCTACGATATAAAGTAAATCCGGGTAAAGGTATATTATCGTATTCCATTATTACTGTGTACTGCTTTGTTAGTTTTTCTAACTTCTTCTTTTCATTAATAGAATCACCATCAGGAATAAGATCTGCTTCTGGTAATTCATATTTTCTAGACGAGTCCCACCCTGCATATATAGTTTTTGCAATATTAAGCATTATTTTATGAGTTTAAGTATTAATTGATATTCTTCATACGAAGTTTTTGCTGCAGAATTAATTGATCTTAGATATTCTTCTTCATGTTCTTTCTTAATTATATCGGTTGATTGGTTTATTTCTTCCATGAATAATTTAAACATATCTAACGAAAATTTAGCTTCCAGATCAACATATTGTCGGGCTGTATATACTTGTGATGATGACTGGCTTAAAGAGTGTACATAAAGATTTTCATAGTCTACTTTAAGTGACGGAGTAGATCCATATTTGTAAAATATCTTATAGAACTTCTCATAGTCTACTGTGCTCATATCATCATCATTCATTTTTAATATCCAAATCCAAATTGTATTTTAAACATGGTTGCATCACCTGCATCTTCAAATCCAAATTTATTACCGCCTAACATAGTCCATCTACCTTCCAGATTATTAATACACCATACAACGATACCTTTTGATGCAATTTCAGAATATGATAAACTAATATTAGTAAATGTCCAGCTCTTTTCTTTGTCTATAATTAGTTCATTCATTGGCACATATGTGTTTTTGTCCATTTATTCCTGTTTATTCTATTCGGTTGCGTAATAGTAATATTTTATTTTAAAGGTGTCAAGCAATGACTAAACTTATTAGTCATTGCTTGAATTAATACCCTTTTAATCAAAGCTAACGGATGCTCCACATCCGCAAGTTGATTTTTGAAGTGAATTATTGAATACAAAATTTTCACCCATAAGATCTTTTTTGTAATCGACTTCTGCATTTTCTAAATACATATTACTAGTAGGATCTATTACAAGTGTATGTATATTGTCCAACATGATTTCAAAGTCATCATCTGCACGTATCTTTTCTATGGCAAAAAAGTAGCTAAATCCAGAACATCCGCCGCCCTTTAAACCAAATCGTAGAAAGGACATTTTTTCACTATCAAGTACACTGATCATCTTTGCTTTTGCAATATCAGTAATTTTTATCATACTCGATTATCGATAATACGATCGGCTAGTCCCAATTCTATCGCCTGCGGTGCTGTCAACCATTTATCACGATCTAACAATTGTGTGAATTGTTCAAAAGTAGTTCCACGACTATTATGTTTAACATATAGATCTGTCATTTCTTTCTTGATACGCAACCCTTCCAACAAGTCAATTTCCATATCAGAAACTTTACCACGTGTACCAGACGATGGCTGATGAATCATAGTAATTGCATGTGGTAACAAATAGCGATGTCCGGGCTCACCTGCTTGTGCAATGAATGATCCCATACTTGCTGCCATACCTGTTACGTATGTATGTACAGGGCATTTAATATATTGCATTAAGTCGAAGACGGCCATTCCATCATATACCGATCCGCCGGGCGAATTAATATACATACTAATTGGCTGTTCTGGGTTTTCTGCTTCTAGGAATAATAGTTGTGCTACCATAATATTACACATATTTGTTTCTACTTCCCCTGTAAAGAATACAACACGCTCTTTAAGTAAACGACTATACAGATCATATGATCGTTCACCCCTAGAACTTTGTTCAACTACCATGGGAATTAGTGTGCTTGTCGGTGAAGTATACATTTTGTTTCCTTTATAAAAGTCTCTGGGTTATGTGTGTATTGTATACTCGGGTAATAATAAAGTCTACCTGCACCTAATAGATAAATAGTATTATGAAAATTAGAGATATATTAAATGAGGACGCAACATGTTCGGTAGCCCGCTTTTACAAAGAGGCAAGTAAAGATTATGAACGGTTCTATAATTCAGAAGTTTCCAAATATAAAGGAAAAAATTCTGATTATTATGATGAGTACTTTAAAGATTGGTTCGATAATGAGCAGGTTCCTGTTTTTACAAAACCAGTAAGCAAGCCACAGAAAGAGTATAATACTGTTCCGCAGGGTACTAAATTACAATCACCCGGGTATAGAGGTTTACAGTATGCTCTTGCTGCGGCAGGGCTTCCTTATAATCACGGTGTACAACGTTATAGAACCGATCCTGCTCGAGCAGTTGCTTCCCAGACCATGGATGGTGCTAGGAATGCAAATGGGCAATAATTTATTTAGCTTCTTTACGAGCGTTCTTTTCTTCAGTAACTTCGGCTCGGCGAACTTTAGATAATTTACCTAAGTCGCCCAATGCTTTACGAGCTCGTGTACCTGCAGAAGCATTTCCTGCTACAAATTTTGCATTTTCAATTTCGAACTCTGCTACTGCTTCCATAATTGCTTGTGTTGTTGCTGACATAATGTCTCCTTAATGTATTATCAATTTTTAGTGCATTATGCACTGGCCAAATTGTAAGCCTTTATACCAATTGATTTTTAATATCAACTAATTTTTTTATAATATTCTTTAGCAGAAATTACATCGATATCATTATTATCATATCCATGATCTAAAAATAAAGTTATTCTGTCTAGAGCTATTTCTATATCCTGTTTTAATATAGCCTGTCTATTAAGACTCTTACCTATGATAGAATATGCGGATAATATTAAATTATACCTATCATTAAAATCATATTCTATATTTTTTTTAATTTTAAAAAAGATTTATCTTGGTCAGTTATTTCTGTTAGCTTCATCTTCTTTTTTCCATTCTTCGATTCTTCTTCTTAATTCTTCATTGCCTTTTACTAAATCATTATGCAGGTTATGCAAGAATTCTTGAGATTCTGGAGAATTTACATCTTTTGGTTTCTGATTTGTTAATTCATCTATCTTTTTCATCTGTCTGTTCCAAATCTTTCTTTTCTACTTCCTGGGTAACTTCCTGGGTAACTTCCTTTTTAGCACCTTTGTTTCCAAAGATCCTATCCCAGCCGGCGCGATAAGCCTCTGTTGCAGTTTTTGAAACTAACGAATCACCTGTAATATCATTTCTACTGGCCATTATTCAATGCCTAGTGCTGCATGTACACTTGCTGCAAAGTCTGGATCGAAATTATCTGCATCTTCATTTAACGAATCCATATTCTTTGTTGCCCAAAGCCAATAGCTTTTTGGAATATCTGTCATTAACTCGCCTTTATGCTTACCAAAAGTCATGGTAGTAGTAATAATTGGTTCTGCAGCCCAGGCAAGAATCTGCGGGCCATATGGTTGAGTTTGATCAATTATTTCTAGACCTTCCATTAATTCAATAAGAGCTTCTAAAAGTTTTCCTGTAATATATGAATCGTGACCGGCGCGATGGCAGTGTAACTCTAGTGGAATTTCTAAATCTAATGCAAATCGTAAGTATGGTAAACTAGTACTTTCAATTTCCGGCATGTCATTGAATATTTTTCTTGCCATCCTCCAAGTACAGATCCAAGAATGATTTGATGTATCGATTCCGTGATTTTCTAATACACGCATATCGTAAAAGTGATTATGTGCTAGCAAGTATCCGTTACTGTAACCATCTATAACTGATTGAAATACTTCTTTGGATTCTACAAAAGTAGGACGGGCTTCTACCATTTCATTGGTAATGTAACATATAGATTCCACCATAGGGGGAATTATACCACTACTTGGCTTGTGTAATTCTTGAAACATTGTCCAGTCATTACCATCACGAATAACGAATCCTGCTTCAATAATTTGGGCTGTCTTGTAGTCTTTACCTGTTGTCTCGGTGTCGAGTATCAAGCAGGATTGTAAAAAATCTTCTTTGTGTGACATATGCTCTCCAATAGTATCTATAATAGCAACTAATTACTGGGAAGTCAATGTTTCGGTCAAGAATACTGGCTCCTAAGAGCCAGTATGGACAGTATAATAGAAATTACTCTATTATACCACTGTTAAATATCTTGTTGCATAAGCAATTAACCGATTAAATATTCTTCTATATTCTATATCTTGAGTTCCTTCCGGAAAATATTTTTTCACTTCCTGTACATCTAGACATTTATGTACTAATTTAGCCAAATTATCTGTGGAAACCTGGGTTAGTGTATGTCTATCTATAAATTCTTTTAACGATAATATTGCTTGTTGTGTTCTTGCATTTATTTCAGATTTAGATGATTGATATTCATTATACTTAGAACTCTTATCTTTACCGTGCGACAAATATTTAGTAAAATTTGATTTTTTACTAAAACTATCCTTACCTTCTGATTTTATATAATCCAGAAGATGACGCATTTCATGAACTAATGTACTTTTTATGTGTGATGTATTTTCTTTATTAATTACGTTAGGTGAGATTGAAATTATAAGTCCACTTCCTTCATAAAATAATTCAATTGCTTCTTCACGATCCTGAGCAAATTCGTGATCACCATTTGGGTCAGCATCTACACTAAATTCTCCGTGTCTTTCTGCACCAAGCTGACCGTTAATATTTCTAATTACAATTTCTGTATTCAAAAATTTAGTAGGAAAATTCTTATCTTGTGTTATACTACCGATTGTACCGACAGTCCCCGTTGATTTATTCTTAGATAAATGCTTGACGATTTTATTTGCTAAATCGTCGAGCATTATATCTTCGTCTGTTGTTTCACATAATATGTCTGAAAGTTTCATTATTTCTTATCTAAATTATTAAATCTCATTATCCATTCCATAATATCTTGATCTGGCTCGTCATCATCATAAACACTTCCATATTTATCATATAAACTATCAGAGACCAACTCAACTAAATCTGCCTGCCCCTCGTCAGTTAATGATAATATTTTTTGAGTCAATATAGGATCCATGATATTAGATATTAGATATTAGATATTATATCTTCAATATCTGCCATATTAGCACTATGAACAGATTTTGGTAAACGAGCTATAATTTCTGAATCAATGTCAATAATATCTTGTGGATTATTTATTCTACCACTGCTATTACCTTGATAATTTGGTCTTACACTACTTATATGCTGGTGCATATCTTGCATATGTCTATGACGCTCTGTGTCTTCTGGGCTTTTTTAGGCACCATAGATGTTATACCACTAAGCATTTTATCAAAATCGGCATCACTTGTAGCTTCGATAATTTTTTTTATTAAATTGATTTAAACTCATATTATCTCCCGTAACCTTTCATGTTACCAAGATTTGCAAATCGTGACATCCATTCTAATACAGTTGCATCTGCTTGATTCGCTCCTTCATTTGTATTTACGGTAGACACATCGGGACCATGATATGTACTCTTACCCGATTGCACTCCTTTACTTACTGCAAATTTTCCTGTTTCTTTATTTGATGTTCGATTATCTTTAAGACCTTTAGCGACAGCGTCTCTTGCATTTTTGCCTATCGGTAAATGTTTTCCCGATGGACCGCTTGTTACACCACGTACTGCTTCGTCTATGTTACCGTCAAGTGCTGCAAAACGCTTTGTCCAAGACATGATATCCTCGTCAATATCTTCTTTATCTTCTTTATCTTCTTTATCTTCTTCTTTATCTTTCTTGGCACTATAGTCTTTTTCGTGCTTTAACCCAGTTGCAGTCTTTGTTGTCTTACCGTTCTTTTCGTCTTTCTTGGCAAGGTTTTTCCATGGATTGTTATCTTCATCTGTACCTTCTTCGATATCCTCTTTATCGGCTTTCTTACCTTCTTTCCTTTCAGCCTTTTTTTCTGCATCTTCGAGCCACTCTGGTTTTCCAGTTTTTTCTCCAAGAGTTCTCATACCTAAAACTGGTGCACATGATTCTGTTAATTTATCTAACTTCTTCAAAGATGCAAGCATAGCTGCTACGTCTTTATCTACATTCTTTTCCATAATTTTATTTCCTTTAAGTTTATGTGATTCTGGCATGGTCGGGGCTGTTCCGGGCGGATACTTACTTCCACTCGATGGGCCGGCACCGCCCATTGAACCAGTAGATCCACCAGTTGCTACGGTATCCGCTGATCCTAATTCTTCATCTTCATCTAAATCTGAATCAAATGTATTCGATCCTGTAATATCATATAATTTATTAGCAATTTTAACAGCAAGTTCATCCTGAGTGTCTTCTTCAAACATAAACCAAAAATCAAAATATTCTTCAGGCATATAGTTTACTATATCGGTAATATCGCTTGCTTCACAGATATTGTCTGATTTATAACCTGCCTTGGCTGCATATATTGCAACATTTTTAATAAATTTTTCTACATTCTTTTTCCAGTTACCCTCTGCACCCGAATCGTTATCACTATTATCTCCTGGTCCACCTCCATCTCCATCTCCGGAACCCGACATGTCAAATTCATTAAGGTTTATATTTTCTAACATTAAGTAAGCTAAATCTCTAATACTTTCCATATTGTATCCTTCTGTTATTGGTTTGGCCGGTGAAGGCAATTGTTGCGCTGGCTCTTCTGCTGCTGGTTTTTCTTTTGGACGAACTTGGTCAGTAAAGTGACCTTTCTTTCTAAATCTATCTAAAGCAGCTATCTGCTTATCGACATCGTAAGTTTTAACTTTAGTATCTTTATCACCTAATGTCGCTGGATCCTCAGAAGCTGCTTTAAGAGCTGCTTCTATAGATGGTTTCTTCTCTTTTAATGCGTTTTCTACGTCGCTATATAGATACGGAAATCTTTCAGCTATCAGTCTAGGATCAACATTGTGGTTGGTTATATCCATAAAGTCACCCGAAGACGAGTCAAATTGGAATTTCTCATTAGTCTTTGTCTTTTGCCCGGCTCTTGCACCTTGTGTAATTTCTACTTCGTGCGGTACTAATGACTTCTTACCAGTCTCTTTATCTTTATAGTAAGGCATAACTATAAATAACATTGCTCTATCTGCATAACTATGAAAGTGTGTATCATATTCGGTGTTAGCTGTACACCATTTTGCTTTATCACCTAATAAACAACTAGCAATTCTATTGAAGGGAACATAGATTCGGTAATCATCATTATCTACTAATAATATATTCTTAGATAACTTTTGTTTAGCAGTATTAGCAGCTTTATTTCTAAATTCTTCTATTTGATCTGCATAATGATGTGTTACAACTGCCCCAAGTTGATTTATACTCTTAAATCTGGATAACTCTTTATGTTGAGGCTCTAACGCATTTCTATTTTTTAATAGATACCAATCACGAAGACACATATTTAAATTACCGAGAATGTCTTCGAAATTAGATGTGCCATTTACAAAAGTTTTTACTATCCAGTCAGCATCTGCACCATCTCTCGAATATACTGTACCCTCATATCCTCGCTGTTCGATGGCATCTAATTGTTCTAGGAACCAATGAGCTGCTCTTTCATCCGGTGCTTTAACAATCTTCTTAGCGATCCCTCCAGGAAAAGAACTAGGATGAAATTCAGCTTCCTCTTTTAATGTATCTGCTATATTCTTGACTAAATTGGCATTATTAAATATGCGTTGACAACCTTTTGTCAACGCAACATCTTCGAATAGAAATGATCTTAATAGTTTATTTGTAATCATAACGGAGTATCATCGCCATCATCGCCATCATCGTTGTCCGGAGTATTGGCAGCACCTAACAATATAGATGTTAGTGTTCTTACTAACGGGAATAACTCGTGAGCACTTGCTTTAGCAAGTTCTTCAAGTTCTTCTGTATACCTCCTATCCCATGATTTCATTCCTGTAAATTTCTCTAATGCCTGTTTAAAGATTCTATCAACCACACCAGTTAATGGGATATCTTTCGAAGTGTTAAGTGCTGATCTAAATGAATCAAGTAGTTCCGAAGCAGCAGTTAATGCCTTAACATCAGCCCAATGCCCTGATTTTGCCTTTTTTTGCAATCTCTGAGATAGTCTACCACTTGCTCTGTCAGCTATAGGTACTAAAGTGGGTGTAATTCTCTTAAACAATCGTTGTGTATTATCATATATTGTTGCTGGTGCCGATTTTTGTGGTAGCGGCTGACTATACCGCATATTTTCACGACTAGTATGTATTTCTTGTTTTTTAGCATCACGAGATTTGCGCTGGGCCTGCTGACTTGATTTACTTTCATCTACTTCGCCGTTAGTTACATCTTCCCATCGTTGTGTTTCCTGATTGAACTTTTTCTCAGGCTCGTTATGTTCGGGATAACCTTTAGTTTTAACTTTAGCACCTTTCCCGGCCCAGTATGGTACATTAGCAGGCTTGTCTTTCGATGATAATTCTTCAGGACTCTTTCCAAATCCGCCAGGAGGTTTTTTAGTTCCTGCATCACGTAATCCAGCAGCAGCTCTATGAGCTAACTTGTTTCGTTCAACGGCGCCGGTATGCGGCTCTATTTCTTGTTCGTGTCCTTTAGCTGTATCTGCTCTTAATGCATAAAATCCGACTAAATATGCTGCTTTCTTTTTACCGATCTCTTCAGGTAATTTTTGAAAAATATTAAAATCTACCTGTGTATCTTTTCCGTGATACATGCCCATACGAGTCCTGATAACAGTTCTGTCTGATGTCTGGAAACTATCGTCATCTTTGCCAGCAGCTTTTAATTTCTCTTCCCTTTCTTTGGCTTTCTTTTCAGCTGTTGGATCTTTAAATAATGAAGATGCTAACTCAGCGCCGTTATTTTTAAATGCAATAACCTGATATTGGAGATTTGCATCAATTTTCTCTTCATTAGGGTCATATGGCTTCGATCCCTTCTTTTCCTTGGCACGTTTAATATATTCTTCGGATGGACGTATAGCTGCGACACCATCTTCGCCTACTATAATAAGAAAATGATCTGGGTCATTTTTGAAATAACCATAAAGAACATTTCTGTCAAGTGGCAGTCTTTGTATATCTGCCTTATCGCTAAATTTAAGATCGGCATGCAGTTTTTTTAATAAATTCCAACCACCTTGATTTTTTTCTTGCTTGCCGGCTGGCCCTGGATAATATCCGATAATTTTACTTAATGAACTTTCATTAATCATTACGGATTCTACAAGAGCTAATTCTTTTAATGAAGCTTTAATTTCTTCATCTAACTTTAATTCTTCAAATAAAGACATTCCGGTCGATTCTCTTAGTCTTGGCATATTTCCACCAATCCTCCCACGCCCTTGTTCGTCGCCACCAACATTTAATTTTGCATCTTGATCTGGATAAGCATAAATGTACTGTCCCATCGGATCTCTGACCACATGGAATCTAACACCATTTGCTTTATATTCTTTTACATCTGGTTCATAACCCGGAATAGCTCTTCCGTGATTTATATCTACTCTACCTAAATCTTCAGCATTATCTCTTAACCAACCTGCAACAGCTCTCATTTCTGCATCTGTATTCGGACCTTGGCCATCCACATTAGCTATTGTTTGAATTTGCTCAAGGGGTGTATTAGTAAACATACCAAATATTTGACGACCCATACCACGAATGTTTCTGTCATTCATTCCTGGTAAATTATTTACATGATGCCACTCAGGTGATTGCACGCCGCCGGCCTGCATTGCATTATTAATAGCAGCAGGTACATCTCTGGCTGTTCTTACAACTAATTCATTTTGTGGAGTATCAGGCATAGTAGGTTCACGGTATGCTTCATTACCACCTGCATCGGGGCTAATACGATTCATCATATCGCGCATTCTTTCTGTTGGGCTCATGTTTTGCATTTTAGCCTGTGTTGCTGCTCTTGATGCTGCTGGTAACTGCATTGGTTCTTCAGGGCCTGATATATCGTGATTACCTGCATCATATGCTGTTGGAAGGTCTGCTTGTCGTGGATTAAGCATATCGTCCATATCGCCATATGGATCGTAATCTTGCTCTTGACTAAATTTAGATTTAGTTGGCTTTGGGTCAACTGCTTCAGATACATTACCTGTTACTTCACTATGAACTTGTTCAAGTTGATCAATTGGCATATTTTCTAATTCTTGATCGCTATATGCTCTTTCGGAGTTACTAAGCCCCATACTTTGCATATACTTAATAACAGATACTAAATCGTGTCCACTATTTGAAGGCATCGGATATACATCATCGTCATCATCCAATTCACCGAGTTCTTCATCTAAGTTCTCTTCGCCATACGTTAACGGAGAATTTTCTCCACCTGTTTTTCTGAATTCTGTCTTAGTTACGATATCGCCCAGCTTAACACCTCCCTGTTTTCCTTTTTGCGATACTTCTTCAAAGTCCGAAGCTTCTTCATCCATTGACATATCAACTTCTTCTAATCCCATAAATTCGTCAGATTCGATTTCTTCCTTATCTGCCGCTAACTTTATATTCATTGGACTATCATTGTGACCACTACGTATATTGGGTCTTGAGGACGTTGGACTCTGTATGTCGACGCCACCAATGACGATAGCTGAATCTGGACTATTTTCTGTATCTTGCATATTATCTTCTACCGGAAAACATGTAGTACAGTCCCACGATCCGCAGTTACATTCGCTAATCGGAGTTTCTAACCCACGTTGCATACCGTTCTCTGATAATGCGCTTTCTACTGTTGATACCCACTTAGAAAATTCTTCTCTCTGATCCATTTCTGGCTCCTTATTATTCAATATAGTTATTTATCACTAGTAGTAGAGATGACACCCAATAAAAAAGGTACAGAATGCACCTTTTTTATTGTTAGTTAATTACTATGTTATAAGTGTAATAATATATTACGCCAAAGGGATATTATTACGGAAACCATTACTAGGATTACCAAAATCGGAATACAAACTAAAAGTATTACAAGTATATACACTATCTTTAGTAATACTATAATATAATCATTTAACACAGCTGAGTTCTTTTTCTATTATATAGTCTGCCATTTCCGGAAATAGAACAATATACATTCTGTCATAATGTCTTTTACAATATTGCTTTTTATCTAAAGAAGTATTACAACATTTTGTATTATTATCTCCTATCCATGTACAAATTTGTATTTTATTCATCTAAATCTTCGAGGTGTTCTAAAATTATAGTAGAATAATCATTATCAATTGCAAATTCAAAAATTTCCGATAATTTAACCTCATCTTCTGTAGTTGTATACCAGTAGATACTATCTTGATCGATTTTTTCAAATCCCGACAGTAGTGCAACAGACTTGTTCATGTAATTTTCATATGTAACAAATACATCTGTGTAAGGACCTAATGTAGCAGACATAATGTCTGCAAAAGGAATAACCTGAATTGCACCAAGTACCTTGCCTTCGGGTGAGGAAACAGTATATTCTGTCCCCAGTAATGTGATATCTGTAATCTTGTACATTTATAGTAACCTCTCATTTATAATATTAAAATTTATAATTTTCCAAATATTTTTAAGATATTTTTCTTTGTCAGACTGATAATCAGTTATATAGGAATGCTCCCACATATCGATAATTATTGCAACATTATCTACAACTTTATGATTGGCAATTGTCTTAATTTTTCCGAAAATATCAAGATATATCCATCCAGATCCTTGAATTTTTAGTGCTTCTTCTTTAATAGAATCTTTAAAATTAGAAAAAGAGCCAAATTTATCATCAATCAAAGTCTTTATAGCACCTTGAGGGGTATTTGTTGCTATCGGTTCTTGAAATTGTCCAAAGAACAATCTATGTAGCCTGGCACCGGCAATTTGAAATTCACCTTCGCCTGCTAACGCTTTTTTAACATAATTTTTATAAAGTACGCCATAATGTAAGTCTAAGTTTTCTTTGGAAAGAACACCGACCTTCGATATAGGCACTGGTAATTTTATGTATTCCACATCGGGCTCTTTTTCAGCAGCGACCTTTTCCATTAACTTTCTAAATGTTATATTATCCATACCCTTATTTATAATAATTTTAGAAACTTAGACTTATTATCGTAAAATATTTTTACTCCAACCATTCGTTCTAATACTGTACGATCAACAATTGTAGAGATAAATTTATTGATCACTGTTTCGTAGTCACCCGTCGGTATTTCTTCTATAGTAATATTAGAAACATCTATAGAAGCACTACCTCCTGTAGGTACCGGCCCAGTAATAACTGGAAAGAAAGTAACCTTACTACTACCTTTTAGAATATCTTTATAGTTGACTAGTATCTCGTATTCGGGTAACAGAGATTCTACATATAGTATTGAATGAAAATTTAATCCTTGCGAATTTACTATACCTAGCATTTCTATTTTAGCGCCTATATTAGCATATATTTTATTTTCATCTATAACATTAGACGAACCTTTTCCATATAAAATATGGTTAAAGGTAGCATTTTCTTGGGTAATAACATTCCTAAAGCAAAAGGATATTGCTGAAATATGGTTATTATAAAAAGTTGTTAAATTAACTTTAGCACTATTATTTAAAATATAATTTGTTACAGAATTTAAGGCACTAAAACTTTCAAATTCTTCAATAATCTCCACATTTAAGTGATCCATTACATTAAATACAAGTACCGAGCTATAAAATGTTTCATAGTCAGATGAATATTTTACATATATTGGTTCGTCTATTTCACCTATAATTTTAAAAGATGTATGATTTTGACATACAAGGTATGCTAGTGTTGAAAAGACTTCTGGATTATAAAGACTACGAGGATTATTTGCTTGGCCAGTTTCGAGCGAGTTTGTTATAACCATATTAGGATGATCATATAGTGCCTGGCTAACATGTATTTCGTTACCAGATACAGATATTACCAAACCCGGTACAGTAGGTTCAACTATCATTTGTACTTTATTATTTTGTATGTAAAACCGTTGTTCAAAGAATGAATCTAAACGTGTATCCTTATATTTTGGCTGTGCTGCCGAATATATAAGTTCGTTATAGTACTTCCCTAAATAATTTTTTATAGGTATTAGATTTTCTGACATGTATTTCTCGTTCTACAACGAGATCCTTGCGGTTAAAGTTCTTCGAATGTTGCAACTAGTGAAAATCCGTTTGCTCTGGAAAAATTTATAGTTTCCATAGTTTTTTCTTCGGCTACTTCACGTGTGTACGGGGAGCCTGCGATACCTTGCCCACTAATATGTATGTTAGTAGTAATATCCATTGAATCATTCAATGACCGATGGAAAACTTGTGTAAGTATCAGTATAACGAAATCAAATGTAGTTGTATCATCATTATGAAGAATTACTTTATACATTTTTGGTTCTTGTACTTTAACTTCTTCTATAACTCTTTCAATTACGCTAGTATCTGCCATATTAGTCCTTAAGTGTGTAGTATAATTTTACACACTTAAGGCATGCCAGTCAATCTTTACTTAATGATAATCTGCTTAGGCTTGGATGAATCTGGAATATTTTTTATAAATGTTACAGTTAATATACCGTCTTCCATTTTTGCACCACTGACTTCAAAGTACTCAGCAATACGCCAACTTTTTGAAAAAGACCGGCCTGCAATACCCCGATATTGATATACTAATGAATCTTCACTATCGTCTTTATTACCACTAATAGTAAGTTGTCCCTGATGTTCTTCCATCTTGATTTCAGGTTTCTTAAATCCTGCTACTGCAAGTTCCAGAAAGAATTCATTATCAGATATTCTAACAATATTATGTGGTGGATAGTTATTAGTTTGGTATTGAAAGTCCTTAAATGCCGGGCCAAAACCAACACTAAGTTGGTCGAGTTGACTGAAAAGTCGTGTGAAATCATTACTATGTGTCATATTTACTCCTTTAAGCAAGTTTATCGTGTTATAACATACACGTTGCAGCATCATGCTGCTATGTAAAACCCGTCCATCGGCATTTTACAAATTTATTTATCTCTTACATCGCAAATATACATATTATTTATATCAAATAATAAGCTCTATATAATATATTAATTAGTATATTAGATTCGCTAAAATATGGTGTATTTACTCTATAATTTACTAAATTACATGCTATGGCATAAGATATATTTCTATCCAATAAAAAGCCGGAATTATCCGGCTTTTTATATTTTATAATACACCATTTACTTTTGTTTTGTAATTACTATTACCGGTGTTGGTGTAATTTCTGGAATAATAATTGGATGAATCATTAAATATTCTCCACGGCCCATATCTGGTGTCCAATTATATCCTTTACATTTTAATACAGTTACGGTTTTTGTACACTGTACATCAACTATACGTGGAAATAATGTGGCAGAAGTAGGATAACCCGGCATAAACTGTGGTGCATGATATACATCATTACTCCATTTTGTTGCATTTTCAAATCCTGATGCATTTGGCTGACCAGATCCAATAGCTTCTCGTGAAATAGTTACTTGTTGTGCTGTTACTGAGCCTGCAATACTAATCAAAGCTGCGATAAGGATTAGTTTCTTCATATAAGTCTCCTTGGGTTATTTGACTTATTTAGATGCTAATTCTGGCAAGCCTAAACGAGCACGTACGATCGGATCATTGTATTGCTCACTAGATTGAACTTTTACTGACTCATGTGTTGTACCTACCTGTTCTTTCTTGGCTTTTGTAGTTTGTGGACACTCGTACCCAGTTAACTCTAAAGCATCTTTATTGGCAGAATCTGAACACATCAATGCAAGTGCAGCACCTTTCATGCCCATATTCCATAGTTCGCGACTATTTTTCAACATTACACAATTGTTGTCGGTATATGTTTTACCAAGTGATAACCCAAACCCTGGCGCGTTAACTGCACCTGATGCTGCGCCCATACAAGTATCATTTGAACTTGTTAAATTTGGCCCACTTACACTTGGTGTATTACGTACAGTTTGTGTACCACTGTAGTTTACATTTTGTGTCTGCGTACCAGAAATTACATTATTCAAATTTTGTGTTGTCGTACCACTTACATTTTGTGTAAGAGTACCACTTGACGTAATTGCTTGTGTTGTAATTGCAGGGGAGCTAAATGTAATATTATTAGAATTACCTTGGTTCGATGATTGTGACGCTGAACCAGAATTTGCACCTGCCTGAGATACTGCCTGTCCGGATACTTTATCATTTGACTGTGTGCCGGTACCAATAGTTTGTGCAAACGCATTAAAAGTAATTAACATAGTAACAATTACTAAAATTTTCTTCATAATTTTTCCTTTGAAAGTATAGTAAAAAAACGTAAGAGATATAATACTCTTACGTTTTTATATTTTAATTATTCTGGTTGATTTCCGAAAGAATTGGTAATAGTACCTGTATAGTTGCCGTTTGAACTAGCGCCAATATTGTTAATATCAGATCCCGAAATATTCAATGCGCCACCAGCAGTGTTTGTACCATTTACACTATTATTTCCAGTAGTTGCTACTACACTTCCACCTAGTGTAAAACCAGTTGCGCTAGTGACACCAACTTTATTTTGGTTCGAACCAGTTGCACTAACATGAGTTACATCAACAGCAGCACCCAGTGACGAACTATATGCCCAGCCTGCATCAGTTACCGAAGATGTAGAATATGTACCTGTTACAACTGACGATGTTGCAAATACATCACCGATATTTTTATTACGGGTAGTAGAAGCAATAGCAGTTACAGAACCTGACCCAATTTGTTCTGCGCCAGAACCAGCAGCACCGGTGCCAACTCCACCGGCACCTGTAGATGTTTTACCAGTAGTAAGTGCTCCAGTTCCAGCAGAAATAGTATTACCATATGCATCTTTAGTACCACCAATTACTGTCATATTCGTCGATGTAGCATATGCACCTTGAGCCGACATTGTATTAGGTGTCGACGCGGTTGAATAGCTACCTGTATTGCCGTTAACTGTAGATGTAGCAGTACCGGTAACATTACCGCCTACTGCTGGACTTGCAAAAGAAGCGCCACATACTGCAATCAAAGTCAAAGCCAAAAGAGTTTGTTTCATGTTATTTCCTTAATAAGTTGTGTTTTATTTTGTTAATATAACCGTATTATCATATTAACGAACTAACTGTCTGTTAGTTGTATTCAATGTATTAAAAGCACTATTTAATACATTGAATACACTATAAAGGAAAAAGCTTGACGTGTCAAGCTTTTTATTAGATGGTATAAATAATTTTAATACTTTTGATCTTTGTGCCAAAGGCCTTGATCGATCATACCTTCGACTGTACGTTCCCATCGTCTACGAGCTTCTTTCTTCTTACGTTGTTTTTCTACAGCGGGTTTTTCGTAAGACATTCTTTCCTTAACGTCGTCTAGCTTGCCCGAATCTTGAACTTTCTTTGTAAATGTACGAAGTGATGCATTAAAATTATCACGCACTTCTACAAATAACCCTCTTTGTTTTGGACCGTCTTTATATTTACTCATATTATCCGTTTATCTTTTTCTTCATTGTCTTGTACACATATTTTACTGTCCCATGTTCTTCTATTAAAATCTTTCTGACTCCAGACTTTGCAAGTGACGGTAAAATAAACTGTGTGGCCTGTAAATCTCTTTCAATGATACAGCGCAAACCTCTAGCACCAATTTTCTGTTTAAGGCATGCTACTGCGACATTATGGATATATTTATCATCGAAATCTAATAATACGCCTTCATACTTAAATAATGCTTTGAATTGTTCGATAATACTATTTTTTGGTTCTTTTAATATTCTTACTAAAGTAATTTCGTCAATATCATCAAATACAACGGTAATAGGACATCTACCAACGAATTCTGGAATAAGTCCATATTTAACTAGATCATCTGGTTGGACATTCTTAACAGTTTCAGAAAAAGCCATTTTAGTATTTAAACTTGCACCAATTCCTATGCTTGTTCTATTTTGATTTTTTCTAATAACTTCGTCAAGACCAACAAAAGCACCACTACATATAAAAAGTACATTCTTAGTATCAAAGTTGATAGACGTACCTTCATATTCATCTTCTAACTTAACTACAGTACCTTCGATAAGTTTAAGTAATGCTTGCTGTACACCTTCACCCGATACATCTCTACTAACAGTAGATGACTCACTTTTTCTACTTTTCTTATCAATTTCATCAATAAAAATAATTCCTTGACTTGCTCTTTCTAAGTCCGAATCTGCGTTGTGGATTAACCGCCTTATTAAGCTTTCAACATCGTCACCGACATACCCAGATTCGGTAAGAGTCGTTGCATCTGCAATCACGTATGGAATATCAAATAACTTAGCAATAGTTTTAACTGTAAGAGTTTTACCGGATCCACTTTCTCCAATCATTAATAGATTAGATTTTTCAATTTCGGTTGTTGATGTGTTGTTAATTCTTTTATAGTGATTATAAACAGCAACAGAAATTGCAATCTTGCAACTATCTTGTCCTATAATATATTCATCCAAGTAGGCCTTAATCTGCTCGGGGGTAGGTATTTTTTCTTTCTTCTTTTTAACGGAAATAGTATTGTCTTCATCATTGTGAATCGAATTATATGTTACATCTATACATTCATTGCATATATAGATATTTTTCCCGCAGAACTGGGGGCCTTCGACCATATGATGTACCTGGTGTCTACTTTTATCACAATATGAACAATTTATAGCTTTCCTGATTGCAATATCTTCGGTATTATCCATTTTTTAATCTCTCAAATTCTTTTAACCAACTTAATGCTTTAAGATATTTAGTATCTTTAGTTGTAGGAAGTATCTCTTCTTGGGTATTAGTTACTTTTTCATTTGGTGTAGATACTACTATGTTAGAAATTGGATCAATTTCTTCATTAATAATTGCTAAATCTTCATAAACTTTCCTAGGTATAAAATGAGGCCTATCTCCAAGCATTTCTCTATATATTGAATTATGATTTTCTAATTCTGATGTATGTATTTTCTCTAAATCCGGTACTAGTGGTTTAGTAATTATGGGTAGCATCAGTGACGCTGGTTCTTCTACTAGTTCTTCTACTGATTCTTCTACTGGTTCTTCTACTAGTTCTGGTTCTTCTACTAGTTCTGGTTCTTTCTTATTTAATGAATTTCTTATTACTTCTTGCATACTTTTTGTACTATTAGAAATAGATAAAATATGTCTTGTGTTATCAACAGTGTTTTCAACTTTAATATCTGGAATAGCAGATATATCGTAGGATACATGTATGCTATTCATTACTTCGTCAGGTGGTTTTACAATATCAATAACATCTTCTGTTCTTGATTCTACAATTTCATTATCGTTCATTGTATCGCTGGGTGTTAATAAAAATTCTTCAGCAGTTACGGTAGGTTCATTAACTATATCAATTATATTATTATCATCATTAACGGGTGCATCGTGCATAACTGTATCGATTACTATAGCATTAACCGGTGGATCGTCGAGACCTGTTTCTTCTTTAAGTAATTTCTCTTTTTCTAAACGTAATAAGGTATTATTAGCAGCAATTAATAATATAACAGCAAAAGGATCAAG
>Ga0209777_10001333_pt1 | contig 36382 bp, 29 predicted proteins | sample FrelakmetHBP12HB_FD_187147 | JGI IMG/M metagenome (GOLD analysis project Ga0209777, IMG submission 187147) | Freshwater lake sediment microbial communities from the University of Notre Dame, USA, for methane emissions studies -HBP12 HB (SPAdes)... | ecosystem: Environmental > Aquatic >...
GAATCCAACTACTGCACTGACTACGGGAACGTATGCTGTCCGATTGTATACATCCAACAGTGCCGGGGGAGACTGGGAGAATAAAACGGCTTATATTACTGTGTCGTCCGGAGTTGTTGCTCCGGTTGCCGGGTTCTCTGCAAATGTAACCTCTGGTACATCGCCTCTCGCTGTAGGGTTTACCGACTCATCCACGAACACACCTACAAGCTGGAACTGGTCATTCCAGAATGTTACAGGGAACAACACGCAAGTCTGGTGGAGTACGACACGGAATCCAACACAGACATTTGGTGTGGGCAATTTCAGTATTAAACTGAATGCAAGTAACTCCGCTGGATACAACATTACACCGGGGATTTATTTCATCAACGTAAGTCCTTCAACAACAGCGGGTACAACGAAGTTGATTGTTAATGCAAGTTACAATTACAATCCAGATGAATATGCAAACGAGAATTGGGCGACAATGAGAAATGCCATCGGGAATGATTACACATCCACAACCAATTATCTGTTCGGGGGATTTACCCAGACATATACAACAACTCCTCTGTATGCAGCGCATTGGCGTGCTTTTGTTACTTGGGACACTTCTTCTATTCCCGATACCGCAACAATTACTTCGGCAAAAGTGACGTTATATGGTTCCAGTTACGGAAGTTTTGGTGCGCCAAACGCTTCTATCATAGATAGTTTTCCGACAAATCCCATGTCTGGTGCTGTGCAGGATTATAGTAGAACAACATTTACTCGGCAAGCGGCAGATATTCCCTACGCATCATATACTTCCAGTGGGATGAATAACTGGTCAATTACGAATTTGTCGTATGTCAGTAAAACAGGATATACTACCTATATGTTTGACGACTCCCTGAGTGTGGACAATAAATCTGCTACTTGGGGAAGTGATAAGTATGGGGGTTTCCTGTATAATTCGATTCAATCTTCGTCGGGAAACAAAAAACCGTTCCTTACCATTGAATATACCCTTCCCTCCAAGTAATGATTTCACAGCAAACCAAACATCTGGATCATCCCCATCAGCGGTTGATTTTATGGACTAATAGGGCGACAGAATAGTATTGGGAATTTGGGGATCAACCCTGGATAATTCCTCCCTTAAAAAAACAGGACATTTCTAATCAATCTGAATACCCAAGGTCATTTTGCGATCGCAGATCACATGGCTGCAAGGATGTACCTTATCGCAACAGCATTGTATCAATCGGGAAACATTATTTTGCACTCTGGGCAATACTGCCATGGGATAGCATGCCATGATTACACTTTATCTTTTGTCTGCTTGATGTGGCAGCGCTTTATCGCTCCATGACCATTCGGGCATTGCATGGAAGGGGACTTCATAGAATAGTATACTATTTTGAAACTTGAAAAAGGAATCAGGCAGTTTTACAGAGAGATAAAATCACCTTCAAAATTGTTTTAGTGCTTGGCCGCTGACACAATTTTGATAATATCCCCATCCTTGAGTACATGATTTTCCTTAATCCGCATCCTGGTCCTTGCATCAACCGCATAGAGAAATCCCTTGCCAATATCGGTGTGCACCTGAAACGCAACATCATGGGGTGTTGATCCTTTCTTCATCAGGAAAGCATCGGGAAGCACTTCACCTTTCTTATTGCAGTAATGGTTCTCGTCCTCGACAGGGTATACTACTATCATGTCGAGCAGCTCAAACACCGCCCGGTTAATCGCCTGCTGAACTCCTGTGCCTTTGTACTGCTTCATCACTTCTGCGATCTTTGACAGTCCCGCTTTCTGGGCAGGTGAGAGGGTCCCTTCATTGGCTATCATGAATTGTACATCACCGGGCAGATACTGAATCAGATGCGCTGCTGCTGCATTCCTGAGTGCAAGTTCCGATGCTGCGCTCGCAAATGAAACCTTCTGCTCTGCAAGTTTCAAGCGTAACGCTTCCGGTGCCTCATCAACCTTGTTCCCCACGACCAGCATCGGTTTTGATATCTTCACTATCTCCGCGCATAAAGGAATAAGATCCTCGATTGTTGCGTGGGTGAGATCCAGCTTAAGTTTCAGCTCGACATCCCGTATATCCTCCATGGTGATGCCTAGACCGGTAAATACGTCGGCAATCCCCTGTTGGATCGCAGTACCTTTTCCTTGAGACATGCGGCTTATCCTCGTCCAGTGCTTATCGAGAATACCATGGACCCACATCGTCATCTCAAAAATCAGGAACCTGATATCCTCTTCTGGATCATGATTGCCCACACCCACCGGGTTTCCCTCGCTGTCCGTGCCGCCACTTGCATCGACAATATGGAGTATTGCATCTGCCTGCCGAAGGTTGTCAAGGAACTGGTTGCCCAGTCCCTTACCCTTGTGGGCATCAGGAACAAGCCCGGCGACATCAATTAAGTTCACCGCCACAAACCGGTTCCCATCAACACAATGTCCACACGTGAGGTGAAGATCATGGCACGGGCACTTCGTTTTCACATAGGCAACGCCAAAATTCGGATTGATGGTCGTGAACGGATAGTTGGCGATTTCGACATTTGCCATGGTCGCAGCCTTGAAAAATGTCGACTTTCCGCAGTTGGGTTTACCCGCAAGGGCCAGAGTGATCATGTATGGTTCCTCATATGACTATTCGAGATATTTCCGCTTTTTTTGGTCTGATGAGAATCTGACAATATTTTTTGTCCGTTTTTTTTAAAGATCCTGATGGTTTTCATACTTCCAAGGAGATCTTATACTGTTTTCCTGCCCGGCATGAAAAAAGCCGATCGTTTTCATGCTGCACAGAATCCATCCAAAGTTTTTCATGCCTGCTTATTAAAAGGTACTTATGACGTTCACCCAGAAAAAAATCTATTATTTTGAAAAACAGGGAGAAGGTAATACGCTGGATGCGGCGCGGTTTGCCATCGAACGAGCAAAGGAACTCAAAATCAGAACGATTGTAGTAGCAAGCACTTCAGGAAAGACAGCTCAGGTTTTTTTTGATGCAATGAACGGATCGGGGCTTGAACTTGTAGTGGTAACCCATGTTGTTGGATTTTCAAAACCCGGTGATTGGGAATTTTTAGCAGAGGTCGCAGATCAATTACAGAAAAAGGGTGTCCATATCGTAACGGGTACTCACGCACTTTCAGGACTCGAGCGGGCACTATCGCGCTCACCAAAGGTTGGGGGTGGATCGCGTACCGAAGCGATCGCAGAGGCACTACGGCGGGTTGTTGCGGTCGGGCTCAAAGTCGCTGTGGAGTGCGTGCTGATGGCTGCTGACCAAGGAGCAATTGGCATCAATGAGGAAGTGATTGCAGTTGGCGGGACAGCCAGCGGTGCAGACACGGTCTGCGTGATCCGGCCAGCACATACAGCCAGTTTCTTTGATCTCCAGGTACGGGAGATTGTTGCCATGCCGAGGGTCCGGTAATAATGGCAATCACAGAACTCAGAGAGGCGGTAATCCTCCTTAAACGATTGCCTTCACTCTGGATACCAGGCATTGTTGGCGGCATTCTGGCTGCCGCTCTATGGGTGACCCACAGTCTCTCCGGAACCTTTTTTGCCGGCAGGCTGCTGGTAATCTTCGGATTGGTGCTGCTTCTCTTCACTACAGGTATGCTTGTGATAATCAGGGACAATGAAGGAGACCTCAGGACAATGCTTTCCGGGGGCATCAGGTATTACTTCCGGGTGCTCCTGCCCCAGCTCATTATTATATTTGGCGTCATGCTCATCTTTACTCTCATTATGGTCACCTTCAGCCTCATCGGAGCGTCATCCGATATCGGTATGGTGACCGCCCTTACATTAGGCTTCATGATTCCAACAGTACTACTCACCTTTTTTTACGATACTGCCGCAGTTTTTGAGGAGAGAAAGGTGTTTGAATCTATCCGGCGCAGCATCCAGCTGGTCATGACGCATATCAACGATGTAATCGCATTCTTGTTTGTCTGCGGTGTGATTATTGTCGGCATTATTGTTATGTTGATGATTGTCTGGAGTATATTCTTGGGTATATTCTTATATGACAAGCTCGAACCTCTATCCCACAATGAGACACAGCTCCAGACATTTACCTCAGACCAGTTTATCACATTAATCGGTCCTGGGGGTATATGGATCACGGCAATTATTCTCTTTATCGGAGTATTTCTGCTTGTCCCGCTTCTTTACAGTTATAAGGCATGTTTCTTCAGGAAACTGGCTCGCGGGGCTACTATCATCCAGCAGCAGACAACCGGGGAATATGACAGCAAAGGGCGTTGGTACAAATATTAAAAAAATACAACCCTGTTTTTTGGGGTTTTGTGGTAAACGCAGACCTTACCTCCCGGATTTTTTTCTTTTATGAAGGACCGCCAATCGATTGATAACAAAAAAATGACTCGTCATCATTTCGTGTGGGTCAGAAAGGGTAATAAATTTCGTTCTTGATGTTTTCTACTCCTGATGGGGTCGCTCGGCCGCCTCGCCGGGGCCTCTCTGGGCGACGTAATTTTTGCGAATCATGCTCTTAAAAAACTGCACGTGAACTACTGCGGGGGCGTCCCATCGGGGGCGACGACGTTTATCGTTCAGGGGGGCATCAGCCCCCATCTTTGTAATCCTCACAATACATGCGTTACCCACTTACAACAGCGAAGAACCAAAAAAATGGTATGTGCCTGGTATTTACCGATAAATGGTATGATTGACCTTAAAATTTCAGGAACAGAAACAACGCAACTGCACATACTCCACCGCCAATCGTTGCAAGCAGATTAGTACCTGCATTCCCTAAAAATCCCCGATTCTCCAATGTCGCTCCAACAAGGCTGTCAATATTGGTACCGACAAATCCCGCAAGCGTACATATAATCATCATTTCAGGAGTTATGACGTTGAGCAGCACCGCAACAAGAGAGACGGTAAAACCTCCCAGGAGCGCGACAAATTCCCCTGTCAGAGTCACACCCCCGTTCATGCCAATCGGGACTTTTTTTAACGTGGTAATCATATAGGGGATTCCCCCGGTCACGCCAATCTCACTTGCCAGGGTATCGGCAGCAGCTGTCGCCACACAACCGACATACATGACAATAAAGCCCGGTTGCTGAAAAACTCCGAAAAGAACTGCCGCAGCAGCTGCAACTATCCCATTTGCAAAAACATTCCTGTACCCCCGTGCCCCGCCCCGTCCCTGCTCGACACCAATCCGTTTCTTATACTCAAATTTATATCTAGTCGCAGCAGAACCAAGGATAAAGAAAGATAGCATAATCAAAAACCATTGTGTACCCTGAGGAGCGGCAAAGACCAGCAGGATAATCCCGATAAGTGTGGCAGAGAAGAGACCGGAAAGATCTGCGGTTTTCGCCCGGAATGCAAAATATCCAAAAGTAAACCCGATAATAACTGCCACCACCACCATCAGCAGGTCTGCCTTGTAGTTAAGCTCCCATATGAGCCACATCGTCATAGCTATGCCAAGCGCTTCGATAACCAGCGAGTCCTCATACTTGAGCAGGATAGTTTTTAAGAGAACTGCGGCGATGATTCCGAAGGTAACAGTTAAGAAATAGTTCTGGCCGAGATATGCGATGACGAGCACCCCCGCCCATGCCGTAGAGATGATATAATAGAGGTAGGTGTTTAAATCGTCAGCACCACGCTGGAAGACCAGTTCGCCCAAGACAAGCATGGCAAGCGTGCAGCAGAATACAAAAAGAGGAAGAAGAGTGATTCCGTAAAGCATTGCAATGACACAAAAAGAGTATGTAAGATATTTGGTGTTAAAAAAACGCCAGAGGATAAGCGCAAAGAGAATAACAATCAGACTCATCAGCCACATGGGCTGGATAGAGGGGGCAATCAGAATAGAACCGCCGACAAACCCTGCCGCATAACCCAGCCCTCGTTGCTTCTCCATTTGTCAATCATTTGTCTTTAAAGCAAAAAGAGTTTTATCGTATCCGTATTTTCCAAAAAAATAAACGCTGCCGGAATTCGTCGAGTTACAACAAACAGGATACGATCACTATATTTTATTTCACAACCAACCTTCTGGCGAATGGTATCCTCTTATCAACTGCCGAAAAACTATGATTTCGCTGAGGTGGAGGAGCGCTGGCGCGGCACTTGGCGCGACGAAGATCACTATTTTGATAGAAACTCAAAAAAACCGCAGTTTGTGATCGACACACCCCCGCCATATCCTACCGGCAACTTCCACATCGGCAACGCATTAAACTGGTGCTATATCGACTTTTTTGCCCGCTATAAACGTATGAAAGGCTTTAACGTAATGTTCCCCCAGGGGTGGGACTGCCACGGTCTCCCGACGGAAGTGAAAGTGGAAGAACTCAATCATATCACAAAAAACGATGTTTCCCGCGAGGAGTTCCGTCGGTTGTGCCATGAACTTACCGAGAAAAACATTTCTCTGATGAGGCTCACGCTCCGCAAGATGGCGTTCTCTACGGACTGGAGTAACGAGTACATCACCATGATGCCGGATTACTACGGCAAAACACAACTCTCATTCCTGCGCATGCTCAAGTCCGGTTACATCTACCAGAGCGAGCACCCGGTGAATTATTGTATCCGGTGCGAGACAGCGATTGCTTTTGCTGAGGTTGCGTATGATGACCGGGAAACACAGCTGAATTATTTCGACTTTGATGGTGTGGAGATTGCAACTACCCGCCCCGAACTCCTTGCTGCCTGCGTAGCAGTAGCAGTACACCCGACAGATGGACGGTACAATCACCTGAAAGGCAGAAAGATGATAGTCCCGTTGTTCGGCCACGGAGTTCCGGTAGTACTGGATGAGGCAGTTGATCCAACATTTGGCTCCGGTGCTGTCATGATTTGTACATTTGGTGACAAACAGGATGTTCACTGGTGGAAGCAACACAACCTTGCTTTGCGAAAAGCAATTGATCGACAGGGAAAGATGACGGGCATCGCAGGAAAATATGAGGGATTGAATACAACCGATTGCCGCACCGCAATCCTTGACGATATGAAGTCCCAAAAAATTCTTAAACGCCAGGAAAATCTGGCTCAGCGTGTCGGGACCTGCTGGCGCTGTAAGACCCCCATAGAGATTCTCTCAGAGCGCCAGTGGTTTGTAAAAATAAAACCTGATGAGATCCAGGAGGCCGCTCACCAGATAACATGGTATCCTGAGCATATGCTGCTCAGGATGGAAAACTGGGTCGAACAGATGGAATGGGACTGGTGTATCTCACGGCAGAGGATTTTTGCAACACCGATCCCGGTCTGGTTCTGTAAAAAATGTGGAGAGATAGTGATACCGGACGAGAGGGATCTGCCTGTTGATCCAACTCTGGTAACACCGAAACATCCCTGCCCGAAATGTGGCAGCAACGAGTTTGCCGGAGAAGTTGATGTCCTTGATACCTGGATGGACTCATCCATCTCCGTCCTGAACGTGACCGGTTGGGACGGGAGTGGGACACCCCCCTACTTCCCCGCCCAGATCCGTCCCCAGGGACACGACATCATCCGGACATGGGCATTCTATACCATCCTGCGTTCAGTCGCACTTACCGGCTCAAAGCCGTGGGAAGAGATTCTTGTCAACGGTATGGTGTTGGGTGAAGATGGATTCAAGATGAGTAAAAGCCGGGGCAATATCATTGTACCGGAAGAAATTCTCGGGAAATACGGCGCTGATGCACTCCGGCAATGGGCAGCAATGGGAGCGGCAACCGGTTCTGATATCATGTTCAACTGGAACGATGTCGTTGCCGCATCCCGGTTCCAGACCAAGATGTGGAATATCGCAAAGTTTGCCCTGATCCAGCTTGAGAAAGAAGGTTATGATCAGAAGGCACCAGTTACTGCACTTGCCGACAGGTGGCTGCTTGTGCGCCTCTCAGACACGATCCAGCAGGTGAGTGCTGCAATGGAGTGTTACCAGTTTGATACTGCAATCAAGGCAATCAGGGAATTTGCATGGGATACTCTTGCCGATAATTACATTGAGCTGGTCAAGGGCAGGTTGTATACCGGTGACGCGTCCCGCAGGAGTGCACTCCTTGTACTCCATACCGCATTTGATGCGCTCTGCAAAATGCTCGCCCCATTCACCCCCTACTTTGCTGAAGAGTGTTACTCGCACCTGAATCAAGGTGCAAGCGTCCACAAGCAGCCCTGGGTATCCTTTACGTATGAGGACGAAGCAGCAAGATACGAGGGCAACCTGCTCGCACAGGTCGTGGCAGAAGTGCGCAAGTATAAGCACGATACCGGACTCGCACTCAATGCTCCGCTTGGCAAAGTTACGATCTACTGCCCGCACACAGTGAATGATGAAGGTGATACCGGGCGCACACTGAATGCGGATGTCCACTGGCGTACCGATGCCGCAAAACTCGAGCGGGTGATTACTGACATCGATTTTAACCGTTCAGTAATAGGACCGGTATTCCGTAAACAGGCACAGGCATTTATGACCGCAATAAAAGCGCTGCCACCCCACCAGCTGGCAGACCCACCAAAAACGATTACCCTTGACGGTTCTGAAGTAGGGATACCTGAAAATTCATTTGCCCCGAAGTTTTCCTATCTGGAAGAGGGGGCAAAAGTGGACGTGATCACCGTCGGCGACGTGATCGTGACAATTGCAAAATCTGCCTGATTGAATCAGCAACAAACGTTGCTATCTCATCTTTTTCTTTCATCGCATCAACGATAACAAACCGTGACGGGTCTGCGCGGGCGAATTGTAAGTAATTGTGCTGGACATTTTCGAGTACTTCCCGCTTCTCGAAATGCTCGCGCTTGTTCTGGGGTTTAAGACGGGCAAGGGCTTCATCGATGGGAAGCACACACAGGAATGTTTTATCCGGTACTATTGACCAGCCGTTGTGCATCGCCCGCAACCATTCCTCTGGTTGTGGAATCACCCCTTTGAGGGTGACAGCCTGGTAAGCGTACCGGCTGTCGCTGTACCGGTCAGAAATTACCAGTTTACCGTCCGCAAGCGCTGGCCGGATAATTTTTGCAAGATGAGCTGCATGGTCTGCAACAAAGAGGGTTGCCTCGGTTACCGGATCAATCTGTTCAGCTATCGCCCGGCGAACTGACTCGCCCACCCATGTGGCTCCCGGCTCACGGGTAAAGACCGGATCAAGATCGGTAAGTAATTCCTGCAGCGCCAGATGCAGTGTACTCTTCCCGCTTCCATCAATTCCCTCCAGCGTGATTAACAACAGCTTCCCCTCCGTATCCATTCAATCGGGACAATTCCCCTGTGTAAGGCTGTACTGATAATGGCTCCGTCAAATCCCGAATGGCTGATTATTTCGAGATCGCCGAGTGTTGCCACACCTCCACCGTAAAAGAGCTGCCGGTCATAAGCTCTGCGCATTTTTTCCAGAAGTTGTCTGTCAATTCCCTGCTCTGTGCCAACAGCGCTGACATTGAGCAGAATTGACCCGTCAAAATCCCAGTGTTGCGCTGATGCCAACACATCAACGGGATCTTTACCACAAGGTATGACCCGACCATCTTTTACATCAATGCTGAGAACACCTCCGTGATACCGTGACATAGCACTGCCACCGGTCTCGGTCCCGACAATATTAACGATACGCTCCCCTTCCAGAAAATCAGAGGGAGCATGACAACCCCGGTCAACAAAACAGCATCCGACTTCCTGAGCGCACTGCCGGACAATCGCGTCATGGGACCCGGTCCCTTCAATGCGATCGAGATCGGCAATATAGAGAAATCTGGGTTTGATGGCTTTAATAAAACCAAGGGGTTCTGCCGTCGGAGAAAAACCCCAATCAAGCGGTTTATAGGTCGCACGTTGCCCGGATTTGCCGTGTACGACCAGATTTTGCCGCAAATCCATCGCAAGAAATAGTTTCATAGACGAACGCAATCACTATTAGGATAAAAGATCATTAAACTTTATGCAATTGTTGGTCAGCCCCAGCACTATCGACGAAGCAAAACGATCCGCAGCGGCTGATATAATCGATGTCAAAAGACCTTCTGAGGGCTCTCTCGGCGCCAACTTTCCCTGGGTGATACGTGAAATCAAAACACTTTCAGCGAAACCTTTGAGCGCGGCAATTGGTGACTTTGACTACAAACCGGGAGGAGCTGCTCTTGCTGCCTATGGGGCTGCCTGTGCCGGGGCTGACTATGTGAAGATTGGGCTTGCTTTTGACGGGCAGGAAAAGGCGCGCGATGTGATAGGAGCGGTCGTTAAGGCAGTTAAAGATGAATTCCCCAAAAAATATGTCGTGATTGCTGCCTACTCTGATTACCAGCGGATGCATTCTATCTCTCCGTTTGAGATGGCACCCCTTGCTGCCGAATGCGGCGCTGATGTTGCCATGGTCGATACCGGCATCAAGGACCGTCAAAGTACTTTTGCCTTCATGAACGAAGACATGCTCCGTTCATTTACTGAAACGAACAAAAAGCTTGAACTCAGAACAGCGTTAGCCGGTGCGTTTAAATTTGAAGATATTGAAGCGCTGAAAAGGATCAACCCGGATATAATCGGTGTGCGGGGAATGGTCTGCGGGGGCGACCGAAACGCAACCGTCCGTGAAGACCTCATAAAAACCGCACTTGCCATGATCAGGTGATTTATGTACATTGAGAAACTGGATGTCCCACTCTCTTTAACCTTTGATGATGTGCTGCTCGAACCTCAGGCATCGTGGCTTGAACCTGCAGAAGCAGACACGCGCTCGAAGTTTTCGAAAAAAATCGATCTGAACATCCCGCTTGTGTCTGCTGCAATGGACACGGTTACTGAGGCGCCGATGGCGATAGCTCTTGCCCGCGAAGGTGGTATCGGTGTGATCCACCGGAACATGACACCGGAACATGAGCTGCAGGAAGTCATTTTTGTCAAACAGGCTGAAGAGCTGATAGAACGTGACGTGCTTTTTGTTGAGGATACCGCTACGGTTTCGGATGCTGAGCATCTTATGCAACAGTACAGTATCGGGGGAGTTCCTGTTGTCGATAAAGGCAAGATTATCGGGATCGTCAGCCGGCGTGATGTTCGGGCTATTGTTACCAAACGCGGCGATGAAAAAATCACCTCAATCATGACAAAGAAGCCGATTGTCGCTGACGAGGAAATTACCGCAGAAAAGGCACTCGAGATCATGTATACAAACAAGATCGAACGCCTGCCGGTCGTGAATAGTAAAGGCAAACTTCTTGGAATTATAACAATGCAGGATATCCTGGAGAAACGCCAGTACCCGCTTGCGACCCGGGATGCGAAAGGCAATCTCCGTGTGGCTGCGGCAGTCGGACCCTTTGATTTCTCCCGCGCCGAATTGCTCGACAGCAACAGCGTGGATGTACTTGTAGTCGATTGCGCCCATGGCCATAATATGAAAGTCGTCGCAGCGGTCAAAGACATAAAAGGCAGCATGAAGGCAGAGATTATTGCCGGTAATATTGCAACGAGGGCTGCCGCAGAGGCACTGGTCAGTGCCGGTGTGGATGGGATCAAGGTCGGTATTGGTCCGGGCTCGATTTGCACCACCCGCATTGTCGCAGGTACTGGTGTTCCCCAGATCACGGCAATTGCACAGGTTGCGGATGTTGCACGTCACGCAGATATTCCCATTATCGCAGACGGCGGTGTACGGTATAGCGGAGATGTGGCAAAAGCGATTGCAGCCGGCGCTGATACCGTTATGATGGGCAGCATGTTTGCCGGGACTGATGAAGCACCGGGCAAAGTAATTACCATCAAAGGACGGCGCTATAAGCAGTACCGGGGCATGGGATCGCTTGGCGTCATGAGTACCGGGCAGTCGAGTGACCGGTACTTCCAGAAAAGGGATATCGGCAGTACCAAGTTCGTGCCTGAAGGCGTGGAAGGCGTCACTCCCTATGTTGGCCACGTGGCAGAAGTTATGTACCAGCTCGTTGGCGGGCTCAAGTCTGCAATGGGTTACACAGGTTCAAAGACGATTCCGGATATGCAGAAAAATGCAAAGTTTATCCGTATCACCAATGCTGGTATGACCGAGAGTCACCCGCACAATATCCTGATCACCGATGAAGCACCGAACTACCGGTTGTTTGAATAATTTTCTTTTTTCATTCTGGTAAGGAGACGTCAGCAGGGTTTCGAAAATATTCCATATTGTAGTCATATTTCTTTTTTCGATGGATTTGTACAAAGCTAAAATGGCAATCTCCTATCCTGTTCGTCCATCTTTCGACGTAAAGATGAATTGCCCCTGGACGCCCATTGAGCAGGTGCAAAAGGGATTTTCTCTTTCCCGCTACTCCTTATCGATTGATACGGAGTTTTGCCTTCCAATAGGTGCTATTAGCGGTCATTTTCAGCTCCGATATGGCCCCAGAAAGCCCAATGGGCAGAGAAATACAGGATTCCTGAAACATTAGTGCTGGTTTTTCTCGAATTAGTGCCAAAAAACCTTCTGGACCAGGAAAATGGAGGTCGATTTGGGGAGATCAAGGTGTATCTCCTGAGAACACTTGACCCGGATATTGATCCGGTTTCGACCAAAACAGGGTTTCCTTCCATCACCCCCGTTCACCCAAACTCCAGGTTGATGAACACGGAGTTTTGCCTTCCAATAGGTGCTATTAGCGGTCATTTTCAGCTTCAATTTGGTCCCCGACCGCCGAATGGGCAGAGAAACGGGGGATTCCTGAAACATTAGTGCTGGTTTTTCCCGAATTAGTGCCAAAAAGAGTGCCGGAACCGGAAAATGGAGCCAGAATTGGGGAACTTTGAGGGTAATTCCTGAGAGGGTCTTTTTGGTCTGGGAACGGATCACGGTTTGGATCAAAACCTGAGACAGTGGGATCTCATGGTGTAAAACCTCATAAAATGCTTAATTTGTCAAAATAGATGCAATTTGTGGCGATTATAATGCCTTCCAGTGCACCTCAATGAGGTTTGGCAGGCATCTTTTTTGCTCGTCCGCCTTTTGGCTTAGGCGATTATTATCGGGGCACAGAACACCTGTTTTAAAAAAGCCAAAATGGGCTCTTATTACGGTTTAAGGCATTAATAGCGCTCCGATGAGATTCGGGCATTTTGCGAGGTTTTCTAAAATTGCCCGGATTCGCAAACCGGGGATTTTACGCGGTTTTAGGGGTTTGTACTCCCTATTTTGTATGGTAGCCTGTGTAAAAAAATATCCATAATGACTAATCAAAAATCAGTCATCACACGGAACTGGTCTATCTCTTCCTTGTCGAGTTTGTCGAGGAACTCATCAGCTGCGTGTTTTATGTCTTTGCTTGCAGTAATTGCACGCCCCACAACAAGGATATCAGCACCGGCTTTAAGCGCATCCTTCACGACGTTTACCCGGACACCACCGGCAGTTGCGACAAGGAGTTTCCCGCCTGCCGCTTTCTTGATTGCAGCAATGTCCCCCCAAGCATGGGCGGTATCCTCGGTATCGATCGCACGGTGTAGTTCCACGATATCGGGCTTGACTTTCAGTTTCTCGATCACTTTTGCAGGGTTCTGGACATTCAACATGTCAACGACCGAGTATATGCCGACTTTACGTGCTTCAGCAATTGCCTTCTCCATTGTCGATGTGGGAGCAAGCCCGGATATGACGACAGCATCAGATGATGCATCTGCAGCCATCCGGGCTTCGAGGTTGCCGGTGTCCAGGATTTTCATATCCGCAATGATGAACGCATTGGGGCGCAGCTTCCGGATTTCGGAGATGACGCCAAGCCCGAACTTTTTAATGAGCGGTGTACCAGCCTCAATAATGAGGTGGTCGTTTTCAGGGAGTTCCTTTAACACCTTTGCAACCTTGCCCATATCGACAAGGTCCAGGGCGACCTGCAGGTAGGGCGGGTCCCAGAGCCGGGTTACCTTGAATCCCATGATCGCGTGGGCTGCACGGTCTTTTTCGTAGACAAGTGTCTTTGTGTCGGGGAACTTTTCGAGTGCCCGGTGAATTGCAAGCTTGGTCGCGCCATAGTTGTACCGGTAAATCTTGTTATAGTCCATTGCATCCGGATGAACAAACGCAGACGCGAGGATGACGATATTTTCAATATCCACTTCGGTAAAAACATCCTCTTCAACGCAGTCTGCAACCGCCTTTGCGACCGCAGCCTGGACAGGGCCGAACATTTCGTTCACCTGTGTCATGGTCTTAAGCGTAACCTTGGGAATAACGAGGGTCACGGGTTTTGTGAGCAGGTTTGGGCGGATAACCGCAAGGAGCGGTGTGTGCCCGGCAGACAGCTGCGATACCGCGTGTGCAAATGCGGTCCCGATGGGACCTTCCTTGTCCCCCATTAAAAGGTCAATGTGTGCAACTTCTGCACCATCGCCGATGAGTGCTTCTCCGATAAGATACATGGAACTCTCCGTTCGTTGTTATTATGTGTCTGTCAGCTATGATAAATTTATCAAACAAAGATCCACGGATAGCGAGATCCGAGTGGAGAAGACCCGTCATGTGTTTGACTGCGATGAATCATCCTGCGGCAAATTATCTCTTGTCCGACTTCACGTAGACCAACTCTCTGTAAGGGTGCCGGAGAATATCACACCCTGCATTTCATGACGGGATAACTCGGTGAATCCCCATAAGCAATTTTCGACTCTGTAGAAAACCTGATTTTGTTCATCTTTTCGTTGACTTTAAATACGAAGGTGCCCCCCTCTCTCCCCCAGAAGGGGAGGCAGCTCAAGGGGTGTTTCCCCTTGACTCCCTTCTGCAACCTGGTTAACCTTATGAGAGGTAATCGCAATGTGGGGGGATGCCCAAGAGGCGGGGGCGGAGGCGATACCGAAGCCCCTAAGAGCGTTATGATTTAATTTTTCTGAGCATTTCTACAGAGTCGAATTTTCGACACTTGAGAAGTGCGACACCACACATCCTCGACCATAATCCCTGACCCGGGAATCAGAAAAGAGAGAAAATGGGGGGTTAGTGAGATTTGAACTCACGATCGACTTTGTCTCTCCAACGTGCATCAGTGCTCCAACGGATCATCATCTTTTATCAGGAGACCCATTGTTCATCATCTGCAAAGACGAGCCCAGGGCCAACTGCCCCGGGAACACGCCAGTTGGTACCGGTCAGACAAGCAGCTGGCCGGACAATACGTGGACTGCGTGCCCCCCCAGGATGACCCGGTCGCCGTGCAGGGTGACCCTTACGGTCCCGCCCCGGGCTGAGCACTGAAACCCGTCAAGCTCTGATTTTTTGAGTTTTTCACCCCAGTAAGGCCCGAGACAGCAGTGGGCTGAGCCAGTGACCGGATCTTCCGGGACGCCGACAGCAGGTGCGAAAAACCGGGAGACGAAATCAAAATGCGGGAGATCGGAGACCGCGGTTACGATGATACCACGCGTCGAAATCGTCGCGAGTGCAGCCATATCGGGTTCAAGTGTGCAGAGATCTGCCGCTGACGGGAGCTCGGCAAGGATATCAAACCGGTTCCGCCCCACAAAGACCGGGGAGACACCCAGTGCACGGTCAAGGCCGGGAACCGATGCTACGGAAATGACCGGCTCGGCAGGAAAATCAATAGTTATCCAGTCCCCGTCCTTTTGTGCAGTAAGTGTTCCCGAATGCGTCTCAAATGCGATCGCTGATCCCGGTTCCTCGTGACCAGCTGTCCATAGGGTGAATGCTGCAGCGAGCGTAGCGTGGCCGCAGAGGTCCACCTCGCGTTCCGGGGTAAACCACCGCAGGTTCCAGCCGCCCTGACCGGGATACAGGAACGCGGTCTCGGAATGCTTCATCTCCCCGGCAACCTGCTGCATCCAGACAGGATCGGCCGGCCCGTCCATAATGCAGACCGCCGCAGTGTTTCCGCGGAACGGAGTACCGGTAAAGGCATCTACCAGGTGCAGCTCAGGACTCATGATAGTGAGAGGACATTTTGAACGCTTAAAGCTGATCGGGCACCATGGTCAGGTGATGTGATTATTATGGAGATCTTCTTCATGTGACCAAACCGTTATGGCGTGCCTGGCCAGTTCAACAGAACATACGTGTATTTTTGCGAGAACTAAAAAACCGTGTCCGGTTTGTTATCGTGATCCTCATAGTGCCGGCTAAAGATATACTAAGAAAATGTGGGGTTGGTGAGATTTGAACTCACGATCGACGGGTCTCTCCGACATGCATCAGTGCTCCAACGGGTCATCATCAACCATCAAAACTTCGATTAAGTTATCGATGTCCTTTCTGACTGATGTCAGAAAGATTAATTCAGCAGACCCATTGTTCATCATCTGCGAGCACAAAGAACGCAAAGACCGCTGGAGCCCGTCGCCATTCCGGGCTAGGCCACAACCCCATGGTCACGCGGGGACAAAATTTCGCCCATAGCTGACTGTACAAAATCGCGCTAAATAAATTTAATAGTTTTCCTTTTTGAAGTCGTTTATGAAAAATCAATGCGAATAAAGACCGATATTTTCCTAAGACCAGGTTCTTGATCTGTCCGGGTCATGTGATGGAATGGTAAACCCAAATTATAATCAGCGTATTACAAAAAATTCTCATGGACAAAAAGGAAGGATAAACATCACATCATTAATCATATATTCTGTTCTCACCCCATAGTTTAGGGATGGTTAAGGGCAGCTATGCGAGCGGGACATCGACCATTCCCCTCCTGGGAATGTCGATTGGGGAGATGCTGAACAGAATCGCAGCAAAATATCCGGATAATGAGGCGATCGTCTCGGTTCACCAGAATATTCGCTGGACATACCGCGAATTTCTCGAGCGTGTAGATCAGGTAGCCCGCGGGCTGATGGGACTTGGCGTGGAGAAAGGTTTCCGTGTTGGTATCTGGGCCATGAACCATGCGGAATGGGTCGTCGTTCAGTTCGCGACTGCGAAGATCGGCGCAATAATGGTGAACATCAACCCCGCATACCGCACATACGAGCTGGAGTACGCGCTCAAACAATCAGAGATTCAGACACTTATTATTCAGGGAAGGTTCAAGACCTCTGATTATGTGGGGATGTTCTATGAAGCGTGTCCCGAAGCCTATGAAGCGAAGCCCGGTAAAATCTCATCTGAGAAATTCCCCTTCCTGAAAAATGCCATCTTTATGGGGGATATTCCCTACAATGGCATGTTTACCTGGGATGAACTCTTAAAAAAAGCAGAAGAGATTACCAACGACGAGCTCATCGAGCGGGGCGAGATGCTCACGTTTGAAGACGCCATTAACATCCAGTACACAAGCGGTACGACCGGATTCCCTAAAGGCGTTGTACTTACCCACCACGGTGTCCTCAACAACGGCTATATTATCGGGGAGGGGATGGGGTTTACAGAAAAAGACCGGCTCTGCATTCCCGTGCCTTTCTATCACTGTTTCGGTATGGTACTCTCCAACCTTGCATGCGTGACGCACGGTTCAACGATGGTGTTGCCCGCTCCCACATTCGATGCCGAAGAGGTCTTAAAAACCGTTGAGAAAGAGCGGTGCACAGCTCTTCATGGTGTGCCAACCATGTTCATCGCTGAACTAACGCACCCGAATTTTGAAAGATACAACCTGAAGTCTCTGCGTACCGGAATCATGGCAGGGTCACCATGTCCGATTGAAGTGATGAAACAGGTCAACACCAAGATGAACATGAGCGGGATTGTTATCGTGTACGGGCAGACCGAAACGTCACCGGGTGTTACGATGACAACAACCAAAGACCCGGTTGAGCGGCGTGTCTCGACAGTCGGGCGTGCCTTCCCGCATACCGAGCTCAAGATTGTTGATGCAAAGACGGGAAAGATCGTACCCATAGGTGAGATCGGTGAGATCTGCGCACGCGGGTACTGTGTCATGAAATGTTACTACAATAATCCGTCTGCAACCCACGCAACGCTGGACTCAAACCACTGGAACCACACGGGAGATCTTGGGACAATGGATGATGCAGGTTACTTCAGGATCGTGGGTCGCCTTAAAGACATGGTAATCCGCGGTGGCGAGAACATCTACCCGCGTGAGATCGAGGAGTTCCTGCACCACCACGAAAAGATTGCGGATGTTTATGTCGTCGGAGTCCCTGATAAAAAATATGGGGAGGAACTCTGCGCATGGGTGAAGGTAAAGGAAGGACATATGCTGTCCGAGCAGGAGGTCAAGGATTTCTGTAGGGGGAAAATTGCTCACTTTAAGACACCACGATACGTGATGTTCGTCAACGATTTCCCGATGGGGGTCACCGGCAAGATACAGAAATTCAGGATGCGGGAAGACTCTATCAGGACGCTCGGGCTTCATGAAGAGGATAAAATCGAAACGGCATGATTTTGAGGGAATTTTTATTTTTTTTATAATGGCACAACCATTCAGGATAATCTACCCTGCATAAGAGTTGGACCGGATCGTGTGTGTTTGTTAGGAATTTTTTAATACTATTCAGTTGCCGGGGTACTCTTCGATGTCGGTACTATCATCAGTGATGCAGGGGAAATCAACCCTGATCGATTCGATCTGGAGTTTCCCAACGTATTGATCCGTAGTATTTAGCGTCTAAAATAACTCCTGACACAAGTTGGTTAAGAGCGGTGATTATTGATACCCCCAGAGCGAGAAAAATTACATTTTCATTACATTTTTTTTACAATAATCTATGATACAGATACTATTTGATACACTAAGAAAAATCAAATTTTGAAAGAATATGTTATCAACAGCTAAAGAGTAACGATTATACCTGCAAACCATGTGAAGGGGTTACCTGATGAGATCTATCGGAAAATTGTCATACTTAGTATTAATTCTCTGTGTATTTTTGGTTGCACCTGCAATGGCAGGAACAGAATACATGGCTGGTAGCCCTCAGCTGTCAGCCTCCATTTCCGGAACCAATGAATTAAGCCCGGGAAAAGAGGTGCAGCTCACGATTGTAATCGAAAATACCGGGCTTAATGAATTCAAATTTGTCCAATCCGGAATTGTTGAACGCGATGATCTCCCGAATACGGCAAAATTCGTCACGGGGGCTCTTCAGTCTGGTAATGCACCACTCGTGATCAAATCTGATCCCCAGATGCTGGGAGATTTGAAAGGTGCCAGCAGCGTGAATGCAGTATTTACCACAAAAATTAATTCCAATGCTGCTGCGGGAAGTTATACACTTCCGCTGGCACTGAATTACACGTACTTATATCAGGCGGAACAATATGGTGTTGATACCATCCAGTATACCTATAAACAAGTCAATGAAAGTATCGAGATCCCCATAAAAATTACATCCGATATCTCAATAGATGTGCAATCGGCAACCCCTGAACATCTGAATGTTGGTACAGAGGGATATATCACAATGAAAATAAAAAATACCGGTTCTGAAGATGGTACAAAAGCTCTTGTGAAAATTCTCCGCAACGGCAATAGCCCGATAGTGCCGACTGACAGCAGCGTTTATATCGGTGATTTCCCTTCAGGAAGCATTGCTGAAGCCAGGTATAAGGTTTCAATATCCAGTGATGCAGAGCGCCAGACCTATCCTGTAGATGTTGTTGTGGTTTATAAAAACAAGGAGGGTGACTTTATCACTTCCCGTAGCGACACGATAGGAATACCCGTAGGAGGAAAAGTGGATTTTGAGGTTATTTCACCCGCTGCAGAAATGAATCCCGGCAATAAAAAAGTCATCAGCGTAGAATACAAAAATACTGGTGAAACAACGGTCTACAGCGCACAGGGCAGAATCAGTGCTGTCGATCCGTTCACGAGCAATGATGATATTGCTTATCTCGGAGATCTCAACCCCGGGGGATCTGCCCTAGCATCATATGAAGTGAGTGTCGATCGCTCGGCTACGATAAAGGAGTATGGACTCGATGCTGAGATCAGGTACCGGGATGCACTCGATAACACGTACATATCTGACACCATGAAAGTAAAAGTAAACGTGGATTCACCAGCTGGTATGACCGCTGTTCTCTCAAACCCAGTGTACCTCTCGATTATTGCTGCAGGAATCATTGGTATTGCATATCTGATCTATCACTACCGGAAAAAATATTTTGGAATGATATAATAAATCCCCCTTTATCCCCCAATAAAAATTTAAAAACAAGAAATTTTTATATACCGGATTGCGTAATATAACTATACAAATAGAATTGAGTTAACTCAAGTAAAATTTATTTGAACAATATCTGGTGAATACATGCACATCATGGAAGGAGCTTTATTATGGTACTGGTGTCTTGCCTGGTGGATTATTGCTCTGCCATGTCTTTTGTTTGGTATATATCGGCTGAAAAAAGTTCTGAAAGCTGACCGTGAAACATTACCCTTGCTTGGCGTGACAGGAGGTTTCATCTTCCTTCTTTCATCCTTGAAACTTCCAACCCCATTTGGAAGTTCTTCTCATGCTACAGGGACTGGCCTTTCAGCCATTTGTTTCGGACCATGGATTACATCAGTTGTATGCGCGATTGTGCTCTTGTTCCAATGTCTCTTATTAGCTCATGGAGGTCTCTCAACTCTCGGTGCAAATATTGTTTCAATGGGAATTGTCGGACCGTTTATTGGTTATATTATTTACCGGTTACTCAAAGATACTCCGGTTAGTATTTACACGACGGTATTTCTTGTTACCGCTCTTGCAGATTTATCTACATATATCGTGACCTCATTCCAATTGGCGTTGGGAGCGAGTCTTCCAGCAACTGGAAATATTGGAAGTTCATTTATTGTATATCTAGTAATATTTGCTGGTCCGCAAATTCTTATTGCTATTCTTGAAGGAATTATTCTTTCGCTTGTATTTAAGTATATTATCGTGCTCAAGCCGGAAATTCTTATCAGACTGAAAATATTTTCTGAAAAACAGATCAATGCAGCCCGGGGCGATATCTGATGGCATATAGATATGCGTTGGAGATCCTTGCAATAATTGCGATTGCCGCATTCTGTATGATATTTCTATACACAAGCTCATCAATGAAGGGTACAAATTTTGCCGGAACTGACAGCATAGCAGCAGCAAAAATTTCAGAATTATCCGGTAAACCGGAAGTGTCGATTCAGCCACTCATCCCCCAGTGGGTTCCACCAAGCAAGGAGATCGAAGCTACACTATTTGCTCTTCAGGCAGCTATAGGTGGAATGTTCATTGGTGGTGTGTTTGGTTACTGGATAGGACAAAAAAACATGAAAACGATATAAATTGAGATGCTGGAACCATGTTTGAGGAACTTCTGGAGGATATTGCGCAGAAGAATGGACTCCGACAGGTCAACACGTACCTAAAGATTGGAGCCGGTATTGGTGCGATCTGTCTCTGTCTACTCTCAAAAAGTTATGTTGCACCACTTTTTATTGCATTTTTTCTGACGTGTGGCATCCTTTTTCTTGCCCGTGTAAATGCAAAAACCTACGCTGAACTCTTTATATATCCATTCTGGTTTGCTATAATGAGTGTTTCCGGCATTGTGCTCATTTTTGGCGGTGATACAGTATTCTGGAGGTGGGATCCTCTGCCATGGATCTCATTGTCCATTACACGAGAGAGCATCAACCAAGGGTTCTTTGTTTTCTGTCGCATCTTTGGTGGAATGTCGGCAGTATGTTTTATTGCCCTCACCACTCCTATGACGGATCTTTTCATTATCATGAGACGGTGCAGGATTCCAGAGGTCGTCATCGATCTTGCAATGATTATCTACCGCACTATCTTTATTTCTCTTGAACATGTCATCCAGATATACCATGCACAAGTCATGCGCCTTGGATATTCGACATGGCGCGAATCCTTACACTCATTCGCGTCCCTATGCGGTGCAGCATTCATTGCCAGCTGGGATTCCGGGGAAGATTTAATCCGCGCCATGGATGCACGCTGTTATGATGGGAGATTTGCAATCATGGGTGAAAACAGGCCGGTTGAACGATTGCCACTACTTGCACTGGTTGTGTTTCTATCCCTCACAACAGTCGTTGTGATTCTATCTGGGAATATTACAATAATCTAGGTCGCGAACCATGAGCAGCATCATACTTGAAGCACGGGATGTCCGCTATCGCTATCCTCGTGGAATGGAAGCTGTCTGTGGTATCAGTTTCCATATACGGAAGAAGGAAAAGATTGCCCTTGTCGGACCCAACGGCGCCGGAAAATCCACGCTCCTGAAAATGTTCAACGGGATGATACGCCCGGATTCCGGGCTCATGCTCTTTACCAACCAGCCAATAGGGTATGATACCGCATCACTGCGGATGCTGCGCAAACGTGTGGGATTTGTCCTCCAGAACCCGGACCGTCAGATTATTGCACCGACTGTATACCAGGATGTGGCATTCGGGCCAACCAATCTCGGGTATAGTGAGACTGAAGTAAAAGGAACGGTGACGATGGCGCTCCGGCATGTGGGGCTGGAAGGTTTTGAACGCCGCCCTCCCCACCAGCTTTCCGGTGGTGAGAAAAAGAGGGTTGCTATTGCCGGGGTCCTGGCAATGGATCCGGATGTGCTCGTCCTTGATGAACCAACAAGTGGTCTCGACCCATCTGGATCAGAAGATATTATGGAACTTCTCGATGAACTGAATCTTGAAGGTAAGACAATCATCATCTCCACGCACAATGTTGAACTGGCATACCCTTGGGCTGATCGTGCCATGCTGATGCTTGATGGAAAGATCCTCGAGGAAGATATTCCTGAAGTGGCATTTGGGAATCCCGAGTATGTACGCAGGGCACACCTGTCCCTCCCAACGCTTCTTGAATTACACACAGAACTGCAGAACAGAGGTTTCCATCTTCAGGGAAAAAAACCCCGAACGGTACTTGACATGATGCATTGCATCGAGACTATATTTGAAAACACCCGCGGCCACATCCAGCCTGGAACGATTACAATCTGCAACGTTGACCAGGATAACCGGGAAATTTTATCGACATGGTTATCCTCCCGGTTTGGAATACCAGTAGGCGCAATGGGGACCAAGGCAAAACAACAAGCGGAAATTTCCCAAATCCGTCTGGATTTTACCTATGGTGTAATAGATAAATGCATCCTTAAGGCGTTATTAGGAGAAAACACTCTCATTATAACTACGGACAGTATGGTTCAACGCGTAAATAAGCGTGTTGATACCTATTGCCGGGAAAGTGGAATTCATATCAGAGTAACAGGACTCAATAATGCACCTGAATCTGCTGACGAAAAAGACGGGAGTTTAAAATGACCGGCATACCCCGTATCATGATAGCCGGCACGCACAGCGGGTGCGGAAAAACAACCGTTTCGAGCGGCATCATGGCTGCACTCACAGCACGGGGGCAAAAAGTCCAGCCTTTCAAAGTCGGACCGGACTTTATTGATCCTTCCCATCATACCCGGATCTGCGGACGCCCTTCACGGAACCTTGATCCCTTTATGATGGGAGAACAGGGCTGTATCGACACATTTATCCGGGCAACAAAAGGGGCGGATATCGCAGTTATCGAAGGTGTCATGGGGATATATGACGGTGTTGATGGGACTGATTTTGCGAGCACGGCCCATGTGGCACGCATCCTGAATGCCCCGGTCATCCTCGTTGTTGATATTAAAGGGATGTCCCGAAGTGTTCTGGCACTTATCAGGGGATACCTGAACTTTGATACCACCATTTCTGTCGCCGGAGTGATCTTAAATCGCGTGGGAAGTCTGCGACACCGCCAGATGATTGAGAGTTCTATCTCGTTGCCAGCGTTAGGCTGGATTCCGAAACGCGAAGATATCGCAATTGAAAGTCGTCATCTTGGTCTTAAGATGGCACATGAAACGGGATTGATGACAGAATTTGGATCAGTAATCGAGGAATTTTGTGATCTGGATGCTCTTATTGCGTACGCAAGTAAGGTAACCAGGGTGACCTCACAAAAAAAAGTTTCAGGGTCGGGATCCAGGAAGCAGGTGCATGCATCTGTCGGTGTGGCGCTGGATGATGCATTCTGTTTTTACTATCAGGACAACCTGGATCGATTACGTGCCCTTGGTGCTGAGCTTGTCTTTTTCAGTCCTCTGGTTGATCCATTACCTGATGTTGATGCCCTCTATTTCGGAGGAGGGTATCCGGAACTGCATCTTCCGGCACTGGAATCTTCACGATGTACTAAGGAAATGAAATCTGCCGTTGTTGATGGCATACCTGTGTATGCGGAATGTGGGGGGCTCCTATATCTGACTCGTGAAATTATGGCCGATCGGACATACCGGTTATGTGATGTATTCCCGGCCCTTGCAGAGATGACGTCCCAGGTTCAGGCACTTGGCTATGTTAAAGGTGAAAGTATGGTGAATACATCGTTTCTTCCGCCACTACAGATCATAACCGGGCACGAATTTCATTACTCCCGTGTGCTTCCGGATCGCGATGCACAATTTGCATTCCGATTATCACGGGGAAAAGGTATTGATTCCGGAAAAGATGGACTTACATCAGGAAATGCTCTTGGCACCTTTACTCATGCTTATTTTACCGATGCATTTGCAAAAAATTTTATTGATGCTGCAAATCATTTTTCAAACGATTGAAAAACAGGTTTTTAAAAAAAATACACAGTCAAATGACTTTATGCCCCCGTTTTCATATGCATCGAAACGGACGATATTACAGGCTTTTCCATATAATAGATTAAAATTCGAGGAGAGAATCGGAGCCCTTATAGGGCTTATTTTACTCAGTCTCAACATAGGAACTTAAAATGGGAGTATTATCGAATATTGCAGTTGATTCAACCGTAGGCAACATTGTGAGATTCAGTGATCAAAAAAAAGGAATTCATTTAACCCGTTTCGTTACGGTGAAAATTTCCTAATATCTCGTAGGTGGACGATACGGCGGTATGATGGGTATTGGTTGCATGGTGATCCTTGGAACCAGACCTGGATTGATGGTTGGGGCAGGACGATACGGTGTGGGTATTGGTTGCATAGTGATCCTTGGAACCAGACCTGGATTGATGGTTGGGGCAGGACGATACGGTGTGATTTGTGGATAAACCGGGGGGGGTTGTGGATACGGAGAGATAGTATAGGCTGGACGAACGTCGGTCTCTCCTGGTGGATTGGGGTTTTTCAAAAAATTTATTATCGGATTTAAAAAATTGATAAACCAATCATTAAACCAATTTCCTGATGATGATTGCGTTGGAGGTTGGGTGATAACAGGTACACTTTGAGTAACAACGGTATTCATATTGCGTGCTGCTTCAGTCTTGCTGACAATATTTTCAGTAGAGACAGGGAATCCAGAAAGTGTTGCCAAAGTATCTTTTTCAAGAATAACTTCAAAATTGAGAGCTTCATTTTCTGCAAGTTGTCCCGTTGCTACAATAGAATTGTCATCACGTGTGACTAATAAATGAGAAGGCGAGAAATAGATTTCCCTGACCGATTTTTCCGGAACAATAATTTTAATTCGTTCATATGCTGAATGCTTATTTTGACCTGCTAATTGAATATTCAAATGAACTGCAGACTGGTTATACTCAATAGGAGGATAAAATCTAAATTTATAGACAACCGGATATGTTCCCGGCTCAAATCCTCCCGCTCTGTATATCCCGATTTCATTTTCCTCTGCTAAAGAATTTATTTTCGACAGAACGTTCGTGTCTCCCATTCCATCAGGAAGCGATACCGTTCCTGTATTATCTTTTATATAGGCAACGGTTCCATCGGGTGCATTAATGTCAAGAAACTCGATATGGGGGTTAGGAATGTATTTAGTTACTAAAGGGTCATTGAAAGACCGATATAACATCGTAAAATTATCCAGACTCGTGACATGATAATTAAACGTTTCTTCCAGTTTTCCATCCCATGAAAACGATGCGATATAATTGTCGATAAGAGTTGATGTTGATGTTGAAGATGATGGTAAAGCGCCACCATTCGTGACTGCCTCGGCTGGCAATGCTATCACAATACTGCAAACTGCCAGTAAAATGAGTAGTTGTATAAACTTTCGTTCCATCATTCACTCCAATTGTTAGAATCTCATCGCGTCAAGAAAGACTTTACGAAATTATTCCTGAGGATTCATAGATTCCAATTATATAATGAAATTAAAAATAAACAATAAATAGTTGCAACTCACTGATGCCTTACCCGTCTTCAGTTTCATTCCGTCATCACATACCATTCTTTTAGAACAATTGTAGAACCGGGTTCATGGAAACATACTGGTACACCAGGAAAAATTCGATAGTCAATTGGATTTATAATTGAGTAGATTTTGATCCTGCACTAACACCATGCCTCAAGTCTGAATGCGATCGGGGGAATAACGGTGCGATAAAAAAAAGTTGTTGATCTCTAATTTTTTTGATGTAGAATACAACCCAAAGAAACTCGAAAATAAATATTATAGGAAGGAACTGGTTCAGGACCGTTCGAATTTGATATGGCTACTACCTCGGATCATTCTATCGGAAGTTGGGGACTCAATTCCCCGGATTTGGCAATCAGGAAGACAAACCTCGTTGGGGGAAACTGGAACGGGCAAAAATGATCTATCCAAATTATTCACAGAAGGCATAAAAGTGTAGAAAGGTGAAACTATCATCAATAGAATTCTGGTGTGAAACCATGCGCAGCGATGAAATAAAATCCGGATACCAGCGGGCACCTAACCGGTCGCTTCTGCGATCACTGGGGGTGACTGACCGGGAGATGGAACTCCCGTTCATTGGAATTGCCAATGCATATAATAACATTGTTCCCGGACACGTCCACCTCCGCCAGCTGGCAGAGAAGGTGCAAGAGGGTATCGCTGCTGGAGGGGGAGTTCCTTTCGAATTCGGCGTGATTGGTATCTGTGATGGAATTGCAATGGGTCATGAGGGAATGCGGTATTCCCTGCCATCACGGGAGAACATCGCTGATTCTATCGAGCTCATGGTTCAGGCGCACAGGTTCGATGGATTAGTCTGCATTGGCACGTGTGATAAGATCGTTCCGGGAATGCTTATGGCAGCTGCACGGTGTGATATACCCTCAGTTGTCCTTACCGGGGGGCCGATGCTCTCTGGATATCAGGATGGCAAAGACCTGTCACTTATTGATATCTTTGAGGGAGTGGGGAAAGTTGCGGCAGGTACAATGAGTGAAACAGCATTATGCGAACTGGAGCGTTGTGCAATGCCGGGCTGTGGGAGCTGTCAAGGGCTTTATACGGCAAACACCATGGCATGTATGACAGAAGCAATGGGAATGTCCCTTCCCGGCTGCGCTGCAATTCCCGCAGTTGACGCAGGAAAATTGCGCATTGCCCGTGAGACCGGAGAGGCCATCATCCCCCTTGTTAAAAAGCAAATCAAACCCCGGGATATCATTACAAAAATGAGCCTCCACAATGCAATCCGGGTGGATATGGCACTTGGAGGATCGACCAATACCGTGCTTCACCTGATGGCGATTGCAGTCGAGGCAGGGGTCCCCCTGTCACTTCAGGATTTCAATACCCTCGCAGAGGCAGTTCCGCATATTTGTGATATGCAGCCCTCCGGTCCGCATTCCATGCAGACCCTTTACCGGGCTGGCGGTATCCCGGCAGTTCTCAAACGTCTGGAAGAGCACCTCGATGACTGCACTACCGTATCGGGTAAAAAAATCCTGCAGATAGCTAAAACTGCGAAGGTAAAAGATGAGCTTGTTATCAGGTCCCCCCGGGATCCGATAAGTCCGGCAGGAGGATTAAAGATTCTTTTTGGATCTCTGGCACCGGATGGTGCGGTAGTAAAATGCGCTGCAGTTCCAAAAGATATGTGGAAATATAAGGGACCGGCACGGGTCTTTGATGGGGAACAGCTGGCAATGAAAGCAATCCTTGCCCGCGAGATCAACGAGGGTGATGTGATTATCATACGCTATGAAGGGCCACGAGGAGCCCCGGGTATGCCTGAAATGCTCTCCCCCACATCTGCGCTCATGGGCTTTGGGTACACCAGTGTTGTCCTGATTACTGATGGCAGGTTCTCAGGAGGTACACGTGGTCCCTGCATCGGACATGTCGCCCCGGAGGCAGCGATCGGGGGGCCGATTGCACATGTTTCCGAAAAAGACCAGATCGAGATCGATCTCTTCAGGAAAAAAATTGATATTTTGGTCGATGCAAAGACACTGGAGCAGCGTAAAAAAACATGGAAACCCATAACAAAACCACTTTCCGGTGTGCTTGCCCGGTACGCCAAAACCGTAGAGCAGGCAAATCTCGGCGCGATACAAAAATAGGTAATCGTCCATTTTTTTTAAAATTATGATATATGAAGTAAAGAGGATATTGTTAACCCTTTTTGACATGGATGCCGTTATCTTCACCCAAGAGCCGTCCCGATGAACAGGACGACTGTATCCTCACGCTGCATTCCTGAATTTGCCCTTCGGTACCAGGATCTCAAACTTCGCGCCCTTCCCAGGCTCACCAGTTTCGGTAATCATAATTCCGGTATATCCCAGGAGCTCACGAATCAGGAACAGGCCAAAACCAGTTCCCTTACCATAGCCGAATTCAAATATTTTTTCTTTTTCATCAAGGGGAATTCCCTTACCATCATCCTCATAGATCAGGATTAGGGATTCTCCTGACTTCTGTGCATAAAGCCGGATTTTTGTCATCTGGTGATCCCCATGTTTTATCGAATTTACCAGGAGATTATAAAAAACCCGGGTAAGGAGAGGATCTGCATATAGTTCGATATCATCCATGTCCACACGGATATCGATAGTGCTGGATGGAATCAACATGACCGCTTCCCAAAACACCTTTTTAACCGATTGCCAGGATGGAGATGTTATCCCGATATCCTGGAGCGACCTGACAAATGCCATCTGGTTCCGGATAGACTCGACCGATTCGAGGGTCTTATCAAAAAATGTCTGCATCGCCTCGTGGGATGTCTTGAGCTGTGCACGCTCCAGGTAATTCACAATAATCGATAGCTGATCAAGAATATCTCGTCGTGTAATACTAAACAGGAGATCGATTTTCATAGTGAGGGTCTCCTCGGTTACATCCTCACCAATCCCAAGTATATACTGGAGGGTGTTGGTCGAATCAAAAATCGGGACAATGATCATATGGATGATACGCTGGCCCCGGTATTTGTCTGCAATTTTTTTATTACTTATCGAAACCTGATTGAGACGTGCCTCATTATCCTCTTTATCAATCATAGAGACCATTTTTTTTGAAAACATCTCGAGGTCTGTCCTGCCAATCACTTCAGTTGCAGGCAGGTTAAAAATCTGTTCGCTCGCTTTATTCCAGAAAGTGTATTTACCATCCTTCACACGTTTCATGAAGACTGCGACAGGCAGTTGATCGATCATTTCACGTTGGAGAATTTCGCCCTCATTCACTTGTTTGATGGAATCCTTAAGTGATCCGACCATCATGTTGATGCTGTTTTCCAGAATGGCAAACTCAGTACTCTGTGTTGTACCGATCCGGTGGTCCAGATCACCCAGTGCAATGATATTCACATCATCAACAATCTCTTTAATCGGGCGGGTTATCCGTTGCGAAAGAACAAATGCCAAAGCACAACCGATGCTGATGATAAAAATCCCGACAATGAGATGGAAAATGATAAGCTGGTTCAACGCTTCCTGGATTAATCGCATGCTATACGTGATCTGAACAACCCTGCTTGGATCTGACCCGTATTTATCCACTTTTAAATCAACAAAAAGGTACCGGATTGTCTGTGCGTGTTCCGGATCTGCTGCTTCAAGGCTTTTACGGTTTTTAATGACTTCATTGAGGTAATCCTGGACAGATTTTTCCGGAAAGCTGTTATTGTCCAGCCGCCTCCCCATGGAATTATATACCGTGACCTGTTCCACATAGGGGTTGACGGAAACGATCTTATTGATTTGAATCTGATCATCAAGCTGCTGGTTTATTTCTTCAAAGGTTGTACCTGCAAAACCAAGTTCAGCTATATACTTGTTATCGGGTGTAGGCATATACGCAAATTTCCTGAGCATCCCACCCCCCAATTTGTCACGGATGATGCGATCAGCAAAAAATCCTTCTGACTTGCGGATTTTTGTCAGGTACTCATAAAAGTACGGAACTTTCTTAAAATCCGTACCGAGTTCCGGTGCATAGGTCGTTTCGATAATGACGCCGGACTCGTTGATAACATAAATATCGTAATTGTTGCCAAGTGAATTTTTCACTCCGTTGAGGTCCATGCGGGAGGGTTCATCACCGCTCCGGTTATATTCCAGGAGGACTGAAGTTAATCCTTTCTCCATCTGGTCGTCGAGAGTTTCATCATAGATATTCCAGGTAGTATCCTTGAGCCGCATTGCCTCAATAATATTTTGTTCGGTCTGTACCTGGAGAAGGAGGGATTCACGGTCAAAATTGTTCTTGGTATAAAGGTAGTCATTCACGGTCATGAATCCAACCACACAAAGAACAAGCAGGATCATATAGAGTAAAAGGATGAAAGATAATGATCGGGTTTTTCGAACAGGCTGATCCTCTGTATTCATGCTTACCTCAAAACTATCAATACTACGAATAATTCATAATTTCATCGGAAAATACCCATGAGAGTGAATAATCTGAAGTGATGATAAACATTGTTATTTTTTAGGGAAGAAGAAATAATAAACCCTTAATTGTTATTATTATTGACAGTAATAATTAGTGGAACATTACACCGATATAAAAACAAAAGACTCCGATTATAAGTAAAATAACATGTATTTTGAAAAATGTGTTGATAAACTTAATATTTTTAAAATTATAACGTGATGTCTCAACGTCGTCAATTTTCTCTAAAAACTCTTCATCGGAAAATGTTTCTTTGTTTCTATTTTTATTGAATAAATCAATTACGGAATTTATCCTTTCGATATATTTCAATTCAATTCCCCATATTCCGATAATAAAATAAATAACAACAACAGCCGAGAAAAGGGACATTATTATGGTTCCCAATGAAAAAATGAAAAATATCGGATCAATTTTTGCGAAAAAATTCGAATTCGACACAATTGACGAATTAACATAACGTTGATTTTTTTCGATTATCTCTTTCGTAATCGGTGGAACATATTTATCAAAATTTGTTCCTTACCACAAACCAGCTGCCAATGCAAATGTAGAAGTCCATTTGAGAAAATTATTAAGCGATTTAGATACGCATCTCTTAATTCTATTTCTAATTTCGCCAAACTTTGAATGCTGTCTTTCAAAGCCATAATTATATGTTGTGATATCGTTTCTTGAGATTTAAAGTAAATCTGTTTGATGAGTCTTGATGAAAATATCAATTAATTTTACATTATTCACAGTTGATTGTGTATTTTTTTATAAAAAAATAGAATACGAATCTTAGCTGATAGCGGAATGTAGTGGCAAAAAGATTTCCAGCTTTTTTTTGATGAACAATCGTAAAAAATGCGAACAAAAATTTTTATTTCATTGCTTCGGTGATCGCTTCCTTTACTTTCTCATCAGATTCTGCTTCAAGCGTTCGTTTGAGTGCGTCATGCACTTTATTTCCCCCTATGGCACCAAGCGCCCGGATCGCCATAATCCGGACATACCTGTTCTCATCCTTTAACAGGATTATCATCGGCTCTATGGCATCTGAGTCGCCGAATTCGCGAAGACCTTTTGCAGCCATATACCGCACGTGATCACGGTTATCCTTGAGTGCCTGGATGAGAGGTTGGACTGCTTTTTCATCAGCTATCTTACCCAGCGCTTCAGCAGCCCGGTACCGGGTCTCCCACTTGGGTTGCTTCATCGCTGCAGATAGCGGTTCGATTGCAGCTTTGCCAATCGCTGACAGAGCAAGTGTTGCCTGTTCGCGAACGGACTTGTCAAAGTCGCCCAGCGCTTCAATGAGCGGCTGGATGGCGCGGGGGTTCTGTGCCTTCCCCAGCAGGTATGCTGCATATTGCCGAACCAATGGATCGGTGCTGTCACGAAGGGAGTGTACTAGTCCCTCCACCCCTTTTTTCTCAAGTTCCTCTGCCCCGTCCGGTTTTTCGGGTATATTTACTTCGACCATAAATTCACCATGAAGTATCTCCCGTATTGTTATATAAGGGCGATCACGGCTTGACAAACGCACATCGAAATTGTACTTGTACTGTTAACTGTTCATTGAGCAGATTTTTACTGATATGCATTTTTGATCATGGGGTTTAACCCGCCGCTTCAGCTCCCCCGAATGCGATAGCCAGCGAATAGGTAATACTCTTCACAATTATAAGCGCGGGCGCCGTAAGAGGGGACACGCGCTGTCCCCTCCTTCATCATAGCTTTTTTTACATCATCACTCAAAAATATGAAATTTTACGAATCCAAAAAAATAACACTGCCAGGATAACTGCAAAATAATTCGAAGTTTACGACGGATATAAATATTTCATGCGGCGATGCACTGTATATGAACTATAAAATCATCGCACTTCTTGTAGTGTGCATTGCATTGGTTGCAGCAGCCGGATGTACGGGGTTGCAAAGCACGAGCGTTGGTCAAACCTCCGCATCGCAGGATACCAGCAATGTACGCCTGTCTGAATCCAAGGTGGCGTATGGCGATAGTTATGCTCCCGTTCCTCAGTCAGCGGGCGCGCCTGCGCAATCAGGTTCCGGCACTTCCGCTGTCGATACAAAGATCATCAAGACTGCATTCCTGACAATCGAAGTAAAAGATGTGCCAGGATCTGTCGAATCTCTCAAAAACCTTGCAACCCAGAAGGGGGGCTACATATCTTCGACAAATATTCAGAAAGATTATAACAATCGTCTTTCAGGTTCCGTAATACTCCGGGTTCCTGCAGCAGAATTTGATACTACACTCATGGGTGTCAGGGCACTCGGCACGGTAAAATCGGTTTCTACGCAGGGACAGGACGTAACCGAGGAGTATGTCGATCTCCAGGCCCAGAAAGTCTCCTACCAGAACCAGCTGGCCCAATACAATGAGATCATGAAAAAGGCAGTGAAAGTGGAGGATGTTATCACAGTCCAGCAGCAGATCGACCGGGTCCAGACAGAACTGAACCGTCTTGAGGGCAGGCTGAAATACCTTGACAGCCGAATCGATCTCTCCACGATCACCGTAAATCTCCAGGAACCCGAACCGGTTGGCGGTGAGACCGGTCATAACTTTGTTTCGACCATTAATGAGGGGATCGCCGGGTTCTTTGGCATGATCGATGCTATCATAATCATCCTTTTCACGTTGCTTCCGCTTATCATCGTTGGTGGTGCCGGGTATGCAATCTACCGCTGGAAAAAAGGCAGGAAAAGTGCGGCTCGACCAGAACTATCAGAGAAAAAATAATTGTTTTAAAAAAGATCGTTATTTTTTTTGCTGCTCAAACAATGTTCGGATTTTTACCAGTTCTTCGATTATTTTCTGATCTGTAGGTATGGTAATTGGAGGGGGTGCGCCACCGGTGCCGTTACTATACATTTCTGATTGTCGCACCTGTTAGCGGATTAATTCACGTAAATCTTCCGCATGCTCAATCCCTTCAAACCGAATCTCCGGAACATCCTGCCCGGAGTATCCTGCTGGATGGAGAGCGTGGAAATCCCCAGCATTCGCATCACAGGACCCTGGATTACATCAAGGTTCGTCATATGGTTATAGGGAACAATGCCTGTCATGCGGAACCAGACACCCTGTTTCCAGCTCATCTCGTCATTCCTCAGCTCAAACCACATGCTTACGTAATAGAGCCTGACAAAAGGTAACAAAGATCACGATAAGGATTAGCACTCCTGCAAGGGTAATACCCGGTAATAATCCAATCTGGCTCTGAAGCAATAATCACAGGAATTATCGTGCAGAAAAGGATACGCAGGATAACTAGGATGAAGTCAGCAATGAACCATGTAGTAAGTGCAACCGAAGGTTTGAACGGCGGATTAAACGGGAAGATCTGACTTTTTACCCTAGAGAATTCTCAAGGAGGGTGAATGACTCAATGTAAAAAAACATATCGGAAAAAAGGGATCAATTCGGAATTTTTGGGAGGTGATGGCGCCGGTTTCAGGTTTTTTGTCAGTCCCATGAAAGTTATAATCCAACCGTTGCACCGCTGTTCCCGGGAGCAGGTCTGTACGTTGCGGTTGTTGTGGGTTTTAGGGTTTTTGCAGGGAAAACGGCCGTTCCTGAATTTTTTATAATCGTTGGAACAGTTGTGAGTGCGTTGCCGTTATCGGGGGTTACACCTGCACTATTTGAAATCATCGGGTAGAGGAAAAATGCTCCCAAAACAACGGCAACAACAATTATGACCACGATTATGCCGAGAACTGCCTTTTTGCCGGGTTTAATGCTAAGCCCACCCCATGGTTTCTGCGGAACAGGAGGTTTGCCCGAAGGGGGCATCGGTTCGGAATAGTGGGAGTCAATGATAACTGGCCGTGCCGGTTCAGGATTCTCATCTGTCCCTGGGAAGTTTGAATCCGGCCATGACGAGATTGATTCCGGGAGTGCGACGACAGATTTCTGTTCCTGGGGGATCTCTGGTTGCTGCGGAACTGCTCCCGGGGTATTGGAGGGTACACGGGCTGGTGACGGTTCAATGAGGGGTTCAATCGTGAGGATATCCTTATCGATCAGATGAATATTTCTCGCTGCATGTTCCACAACAGCCGGTTGGGGTACTGCTGCTTTTGGTGTTGTGGATGCGACCATGCTGCCCGGAACAACGATCTGGGATCCACAGCGGTTGCAAAACCTCGATCTATCCGGCACGCGGTTTCCGCACCGTGAGCAATAGGTACCAAAGCCGGGTTGCGAAGCGTCAGACTCTTTTGCTACGGATGATGATGGAGCAGAAGCAGCGTGGCTCTCGATGATCCTTTTGATCGGAGTGATATCTTCTCCCTCTTTCTTCACAGCAGTTTTCTCTGCAACCGGTAGATTGTGCGAGACGGGAGAACTAATAACCTCTATCCGTGGCGGTGCAGCGCGAGGAGATTTTTTAGGAGACTGCCCGACACCGGGGAGAACTTTACGAATAACCTGTTCGAATGATGACGACGTATTCTCTTTCAGCACTCTCATCCAGTCATCCCGCTCCTTGATCCGGTTCCCTCCCGTCTGACGTGAGAAGGTGAGGATCATCTGTCGTGTCTCACCAGTCTTGGCCAATACAGACAGTGTTATGATCTGGTCGCGGATCGCATTCTCACCCGCTTGAAAATCTTTAAGCGTGACAAGCGAAATCTCCTTTTGCGGCAGTATGTTTGTTGTCCTGTCGACCAGGATGATCCGTTTGTTGGTAAGAATGCCTTCAAACGGGATCGACTTTACATAGATTCCCTGAGTCCGGAGGAGAACAGACTCATCACTACGAAGTTCTGGATCACCCATTACACATCACATTTCCAAATTCTAGATTAATAAGGTGTAGGTAAGGACTACAAAAGACAGAGCAAAATTCTGTACAAAGGAGGATTGAAATTTAAGGGAAAACATCAGCAACGCTCCTGCTGTTTCAATACGCGCCTGACAGTGAGTTTGAGTAAATATTTTCACCGGGAATTTATTAAATAAACTCGACGTATATATACCATTCAGCTTATACGTGAACAATCGCGGTTTTTGAGTGATCCTGATGGTGTTTTTCTGCCGGCAATGCGGAACATGCTGTATGTATATGGGTGACTATATCGCAATCGAACACCAGATCGGCCCCTTTGAATTTGCCTGCGAATCAGTTTCAACCGGTACACCATTTATTGCAAGGATCGATGAAGATAAGCGGGATATTTTTCTGGACAGCACGTTTCCGGATCAGCACCCGACGGCATGCCGGTTTCTCAGACCCGAAGGAAATCTTGTCCGGTGCACGATTCACGAATCAAGTCCCTGTCAATGCAAGTTCTACCGGTGTGTGGTGATGAAGATTTTTGACCAGCAGGGAACCCAGCTTGGGATGGTGAATGGTAATCTTTCTCTGCACTCCGATGATCCAAACCTGCGGGCTCAATGGGAAGAGGCCTGTCGGAAAATCTCACATATTTCTGACGACGCTGAAATGCAGTTGCAGCAATACCTGAAAGACAAAGGATACCGGGTCGAATGAACCGTCCCGATTGTTACATGAAAACAGGTTAAAAGGGGTAGTTCAGAAAAACAGCTCTTTTTTCCGGGATACAAAAAACAACGCCCAGGTCGGAATTCGAATCCGAGTCGTTTGCGTGACAGGCAAACATGATGGGCCACTACACTACCTGGGCTCTTTTATTAACAAATGTCCCGCCTCCCGGATTCGAACCGGGGACATCGCGGTAGCCGCGCAGTTACCGATACCGGTAAACCATACTACAGCCGCGCACTCTACCGAGCTGAGTTAAGGCGGGGCACTGTGCTCTA
>Ga0209777_10001334_pt1 | contig 36361 bp, 29 predicted proteins | sample FrelakmetHBP12HB_FD_187147 | JGI IMG/M metagenome (GOLD analysis project Ga0209777, IMG submission 187147) | Freshwater lake sediment microbial communities from the University of Notre Dame, USA, for methane emissions studies -HBP12 HB (SPAdes)... | ecosystem: Environmental > Aquatic >...
GTGCTCTCGTCGGCGATCAAGCTGGCCAGCCCGGAGGAGAGCAGTTGCGGCAGGTGACTGAGGAAAGCGACCGCGCGGTCGTGGCTGGAAGCATCGCTCCAGTAGGGGCGCGCCCCCACCGCGTCAAGCAGAGAGGCAAAAGCCTCTACTCGCGCTTCCGAGCGATGGCTGGCCGCGAGCGGGGTAAGGACGTAGCGCGCATTCTGAAACAGCGAGGCATCCGCATGCTCGAGCCCGGACCGTTCTTTTCCGGCCAGGGGATGCCCGCCCAGGAAGAGAGGTTCCTCGCCGAATAGTTCGTGCGCACGCTGGCAAATCAGGCGCTTGGTGCTTCCCACGTCGGTGACCAGCGCGCGCGAGGGAGCGCTGCGTTTCACTTGCTCGAGTAGCTCGAGGATGACACCTACCGGCGTCGCCAGGATGATGAGGTCCGCATCCTGAACCGCCGCCGCCAGGTCGGCCGCGCTCTCGTCCACTGCCCCCAGGGCTACGGCACGCTTCAGAATATCTGGCCGGTCGTATCCGACTCGCCGACCTGAGAACCCGTGCTTCTTCAGCCCCAGCCCCCAGGAGCCGCCGATCAGCCCCAGGCCGACAATCGTGACGTGGTGGAAGAAATCGCTGGGAGAATCCACAGTTGGAACGCCAGTCTACAGTCAACCTCGCTGCGCTCGGGGTCAGGGGCGGAATGAAAGCGTCGAAAGTCTTTTTTCAGCACCCTCCCGGACTTTTGACCTTCACCTGTTCCCTGTCCTTCAAATCGTCCGTCCGACCGCCGGCGCGATCATCCGCAATTCCTTCATCAGTTCCTCGAACTGGACGGGGTAGAGGGACTGGGCGCCGTCGCTCAGGGCCTTTTCGGGCTCGTGGTGCACTTCGATGAGCAACCCGTCCGCGCCTGCGGCCACGGCCGCGCGCGCCATGGGCGGGACCTTGTCCCGCCGGCCCGTGCCGTGGGAAGGGTCCACGATGATCGGCAGGTGCGACAGCTTCTTAATGACGGGAATCGCGGAGATATCCAGCGTATTGCGCGTGTAGCTTTCAAAGGTGCGGATGCCCCGCTCGCAAAGCACGACATTGTAATTCCCTCCCGCCATGATGTACTCCGCGGAAAGCAGCAACTCCTCGATGGTCGCGGAAATACCTCGCTTCAGCAGGATGGGTTTCGAAACTTTTCCGAGTTCCCTCAGCAAGTTGGTATTCTGCATGTTCCGCGCGCCCACCTGGAGCATGTCCACGTAATCCAGCATCGCCGGGATCTGGTTCTGGTCCATCACTTCGGAGACTACGAGCATGTCGTGCTTGTCCGCGGCGCGGCGGATGAGGTCCAGCCCCGGGGCGCCCAGGCCCTGGAAACTGTAAGGAGACGTCCGAGGCTTGAACGCGCCGCCTCGGAGCACGCGCACGCCCTGCTTCGCGACGCAGGCGGCGACGGTATCAATCTGCTCGGCGCTCTCAACGCTGCACGGCCCGGCCATCACCACCACTTGCTGGCCTCCCACCGCCACGCCTTTGCCCAGTTGGATGACCGACCCCTCCGGCCGGAAATGGCGGCTGGCCAGTTTGTAGGGGGCCGAAATCCTCAGGACTTCCGCCACGCCCTCCAGGAGTTCGATATCGCGGATATCGAAATCCGCCTTGGCACCCACCGCGCCCAGGACCGTCTGCCGCGCGCCGGTGGAGCGGTGGATATCGAATCCCATGTCCATCAGCTTGTTGATGGCTCGCTGGATTTGTTCTTCCGTCGCGCCTTCTTGCATCACCACAACCATGTTCAATTACTCCTTCCGGGAGGAATCCGTTAGAGATGAGCTGTCCATCGCGTGCCGCTCCAGGGAGCGGGCTTCGTCAATGATACGCTCGAAGAGCCGGCGGATGGCCGCATCGTCGAGCGGGCCGGGATTGGCTTTCACCACGTTGCGCAGGATCTCAGCCTCCCGCTCCGGCTGCCAGGCCGGCTCTTTCCTCTGCTTCTTGATCTGGCCGATTTCTACGGCGCATCGCGAACGCTCGTTCAGGAGCTTCAGGAGCTGCTGGTCGATCTCGTCTATTTGCTTGCGCCAGCCGTCGAGATCGCTCATACGGATTTACCCCCCGATCCTTCTCGGAGCCAGCGGACGAAGCGCTCGATCGCCACGGCCCCCTCTCTAGGGTAACGCTCTTCGATGGCATGAACCACGGCACTGCCCACCACGGCAGCGTCCGCCAGTTTCTGGACCTGGCGCACCTGCTCGGGCTTCGATATCCCGAAGCCCACCGCCAGCGGCAGGGTGGTCTTCCGGCGCGCGCGCTCGACCATCACCGGGACGGTCTGAGCCACATCGTCGCGCTCGCCTGTGACCCCCGTGCGCGAGATGAGGTAGAGAAACCCCGAGGATAGCTTCGCCGCGCGTTCCAGCCGCTCGTCCGTCGAGGTGGGCGAGGCAAGAAATACCGTGTCGAGGTTGTGCGCGTGCAGGGTTTTGACATAGTCCTCCGCCTCCTCGGGGCTCAGGTCCACCGCCAGCACTCCGTCCACGCCGCACTGCGCTGCGTCGCGCGCGAGCTGCTCGATCCCGTATTGCAGAAGCGGATTGAAATAACTGAAGAGGATGATCGGCGCCCGCACCGTCTGACGCCAGCGCGGGAATCGCTCCAGAATTTTGCGCAACGTCGCGCCCGCGCGCAACGCCCGCTCAGACGCCCGTTGGATCACCGGCCCGTCCGTCAAAGGATCGGAAAAAGGTACGCCCAGCTCGATGATGTCCACCCCGGCCCGCTCCAACGCTGCGAGTAGCTCCTCCGTGGCGTCGAGCGAAGGGTCGCCCGCCGTCAGGTAAACGATCAGCCCCTTCGCTCCCCGCTCGCGAAGCTCGCGAAACCGCGCTTCAACACGAGATGGAGAGACCGTTCGCGGTATATCCACCCTCATCCCTCGGACCGAGCCTCATTCGGATGTTCATGGTCCAGCACGCCGCCTCTGGAATTGCGGCCTGTCCATTGTCAATCGACAATCGTCAATCGACAATCGAAAATTACAGGATTCCCGCCGACTGAAAGATACCCAAGTCCTTGTCGCCGCGCCCGGAGAGGTTGACAACGATGACGGCCTCGCGGCTCATCTTGGGCGCGCGCTTCATCACTTCCGCCAGGGCGTGCGCGGGCTCGAGGGCGGGAATAATCCCCTCCGTGCGCGAGAGCACGCGAGCGGCTTCGAGTGCTTCCTCGTCACTCACGTGCGTGTACTCGACGCGGCCCTGACGATACAGCGCCGCGTGCTCCGGCCCGATGGCGGGATAGTCCAGGCCGGCGGAAACCGAGTGCGTGCTGGATATCAGCCCATCGTCGGTCTGGAGCACGTAAGTGTACGTCCCATGCAGGACTCCGGGCTTGCCGCCCGCGAAGCGCGCCGCGTGCTCGCCGAGCTGCGGGCCGCGTCCGCCCGCCTCCACGCCCACCATCTTGACCGACGTGTCAGGAAGAAAGTCGAAGAACAGACCGATAGAATTGCTCCCGCCACCCACGCAGGCGAAGAGATAATCGGGCAGGCGCCCGACATCTTGGAAGACCTGCTGGCGCGCCTCCTGGCCGATCACGCGCTGAAAATCCCGCACCATGACGGGGTAGGGATGCGGGCCCAGCACTGAGCCCAGCAGGTAATGAGTGTTCTGAACATTCGTCACCCAATCGCGCATGGCTTCATTGATTGCATCCTTGAGCGTCTTCGAGCCGGAGGATACCCCCACGACCCGGGCGCCCAGGAGGCGCATGCGATACACGTTAGGCGCCTGGCGAGCCATGTCCTCTTCACCCATGTACACGACGCACTCAAGCCCCAGCAGCGCCGCCACGGCGGCCGTCGCCACGCCGTGCTGCCCCGCCCCGGTCTCCGCCACCAGGCGCGTCTTCCCCATACGCTGCGCCAGCAGGCCCTGCCCGAGACAGTTGTTGATCTTGTGCGCCCCCGTGTGCAGCAGGTCTTCGCGCTTCAGATAAATCTGCGCGCCGCCCAGGTGTTCTGAGAGCCGCCGCGCCCAGAAGAGGGGCGTCGGCCGACCAGCGAAATTCTTCAACACGTGCGCGAGCTGCGACTGAAATGCCGGGTCGCCGCGCGCCGCCCGGTAAGCCTTCTCGAGCTCCTCGACGGGGTGCATCAGCGTTTCGGGAACATACCGCCCGCCGAATTCGCCGAAGCGCCCCCGCGCATCGGGCCAAGCGTTCCGAGATGAGTTAACAGTCGCCATATGCTTACTCGCGATTGGCTCTTTCCACCTCGCTGAAGAAGGCGCGCAGCTTGAGGTGGTCCTTAACGCCCGGACTCGACTCGACGCCGCTGGCCACGTCGACCGCGAAGGGCCGGACTTCGCGGATCGCCTGCGCAACATTTTCCGGCGTCAACCCACCGGCGAGGATGATGGGGCCAAACCGTTTTGCCTCGCGAGCCAGCGCCCAATTGAAGGTCTTGCCGGTGCCGCCGTGCAGGGTCGCATCGTACGCGTCAAGCAGATAAGCGTGGGCGCGAAAGAGCTTCAACTGCTCCGGCTGGAAGTTGTCTCCGATCGCCACGGCGCGGATCACGCGAAAGCCATCGAGCGGAGAGGCGCTCGGCTCAGGAAAGGGAAAGACTGGGGCGTGCAATTGCACCGCCACCACGCCCGCTTCGCGCGCGATAGCCGCCACGCGCCCCGCGTCCGATTCATCCGCGAAGACCCCAACCGCCGTAACGAAGGGCGGCAGCCTGCGGATGATCTCACTTGCCGCCGTTGGGACGACGTAGCGCGGCGAAGGCGGATAGAAATTGAATCCGAGAGCTGCCGTACCCAGTTCGACAGCCAGCTGCGCGTCCTCGAGCCTCGTCACCCCGCAAATTTTGACTCTTGTCGGCATATTGGCTCGTCCCTAGTCACTCGTCACTGGTCACTGCCTTTCAGCGGGCCAGTGCGCGCTCGAGCTTCAGAAATTCGGCCAGCTCTTTTCCGGGGTCCTCGGCAGTCATAAACCGCTCCCCAATCAGCACCGCGTGGTATTGGGCCTCCGCGAGTCTCTTCATGTCGGCTGGGCCGCGAATCCCACTCTCGCTGACGGCCAGGCATCCGTCCGGGACTTTCGACCGAAGACGCAATGAAACTTTAAGGTCCACGTGCAGCGTCTTCAAATCCCGGTTGTTGACGCCGATTATTTTCGCGCCCGCCGCGAGCGCACGGTCCAACTCCTCGGCGGTGTGGACTTCCACGAGCGCCGCCATGCGCAAGGTGTCCGAGAGAGCAAGGAGGTCCCTCAGGTCTCCGTCCGCCAGGGCCGCGACAATCAACAGCACGGCGTCGGCGCCCGCCGCCGCCGACTCATAGACCTGGTAGGGCTCCAGAATAAAGTCCTTCCGAAGCACCGGCAAGCGGACCGCGCTGCGCACCTCCACCAGGTCCTCGAGCGAACCGAGAAAGTACCGCTCTTCGGTCAGAACCGAAAGCGCCGAGGCCCCGGCCGCTTCATAGCCCTGGGCGATTTCCCGGCGGCGGTACCGCTGGCAAAGCAAACCGCGCGAGGGCGAAGCTCGCTTCAACTCGGCGATAACGCGGAGGGTCGTTCCGCTCAGCGCGCCCCGAAAGTCGCGGAAGTCACTCCGAGCCTCGGCCAAGTCACGGAGGGCCGCAAGCGGCACACGCTGACGCACCTCCTCGATTTGCCGGCGACGCGCCGCCACAATCTCGCCCAGAAATGTTCCGGTCAGGTCCGGCATTTCACATCCCCGGTCCCTCGAAATGTCCTGCCCCCTAAAGGATAAACACTAACTGTAATCGCTGGCCTGACCCCGCGTCAACAAGCGCAAGCGCCTAGGGCGGACCTCCGGTCCCCGAGGCCCGCGGCTCTTCTGTAGACAGCGGCGGGTCACGCCTCACTGCTCTATTGCCCCACGCGAAATCGGCTGATTTTCTCGGCGGGAAGTTCTATATTGTTTGTTTGCCTCGCGACCCGTGCCGCTCGCACCGTCCTGCGCCCTTGGAGGGAGGCCTGCCATGTTTGATGTTGTGACCTTCGGCGAAGCGATGATTCGCCTTGCCCCGCCCCATTTCCAGCGCCTGGAGCAGACAACGACGCTGGACGTGCAGATCGGCGGAGGCGAGTTGAACGTCGCCGTGGGCGTGGCGCGCCTGGGACTGAAGAGCACCTGGGTCTCGCGCCTGCCGAAAAACCCGCTAGGCCGTTTGATGGAGAACCGCGTCCGCCAGGCGGGCGTAGACACCTCGCATCTGGCCTGGGCTGCCGACGGGCGCCTGGGCCTGTACTTCGTCGAATTCGGCGCCGCCCCCCGCGCCAGCTCCGTACTCTACGACCGCGCGCATTCCGCCATCAGCGCCGTTCAACCCGGGGAGATCAACTGGCAGAAGGTCTTCGAGGGCGCGCGCTGGTTCCACACCAGCGGCATCACGCCCGCGCTCAGCGATTCGGCCGCCGCCGCCACTCTCGAAGCCCTGAAAGCCGCCCGCCAAGCCGGCCTCACGGTCAGTTACGACCTGAACTACCGCGGCAAGCTCTGGTCACCGGAAAAAGCGCAGGCCATTCAGGAGCCCATGATGGAGTACGTGGACGTGCTCATCACCACCGAAGAAGACACCAGTGTGGTTTTCAAGATCAAGGCCGAAGGCAAGACGGATGAGAAGGGTTTCACGCAGGTCTCCGCCGGATCGTACAAGGAAGTGGCGCAGCGGCTGCAAGAGAAGTTCAAGTTCAAGGCGGTGGCGATCACCCTGCGCGAGAACCCGCTGGTATGGCGAAACACCTGGACGGCTATCGCCTGTGCCGACGGCAAGTTTTACGACGACGTGAAGTACGACCTGGAGATCGTGGACCGCATCGGCGGAGGCGATTCGTTCAGCGCCGGCTTCATCTACGGCCGCCTGGTGAAAAATTCTTACGAGGCGGCGGTCCGCTACGGCAACGCCTTCAGCGCGCTCAAGCACACTATGCCCGGCGACTTCAACTGGGCAACGCTCCAGGAAGTCGAAAGCCTGCTCAAGGGCGCGAGCCTGCGCGTGGCGCGCTGAAGAGCAGTGACAAGTGACGAGTCGCAGAAAGGTCCAAGGGAGATAACCATGTCCTGGTCAAAAGATAAAGCCCTCGAGCTCATCCGCTTCGTGGGACTCATTCCGATTGTTCGCGCGCCCTCGCCCCAGGATGCCCTGCACGCGGCGGAGGCCATTATCGAGGGCGGGATCGACATCGCCGAAATCACCATGACGGTCCCCCACGCCATCCGGGTGATGGAGCGCGTGGCGGAGAAGTTCGGAGACAAAGTGCTTCTGGGGGCGGGAACCATCCTCGATTCGGAGACCTGCCGCGCGGCGCTGCTGGCGGGTGCGGAGTTCATCGTCACGCCCGCGCTCGACGTGCGCGTCATCGAAACCGCGCACCGGTACAGCAAGGCCTGCATTCCCGGCGCGCTTACCCCCACCGAGATCATGACGGCGTGGCAGGCGGGCGCGGACATGGTCAAGATCTTTCCTGCCGGGCCCGTGGGCGGCGCGAAATATATCAAGGCGCTGCGCGGGCCCTTCCCTCACATCGATTTCGTCCCGACGGGCGGCGTGAATCTCGAGACCACGCCGGAATTCATCAGGGCCGGCGCGGCCGCCGTGGCCGTGGGCGGAGAACTGGTGGATCTCAAGGCCCTGCGCGAGGGGAAACTGGAGGTGATTGCCGCCAACGCCCGCAAGTTCGTCGAAGCCGTCCGCGCGGCGAGAATGCGGGACTAGGGACTAGGGACTCGCGACTCGGGACTCGTGTCCCAGGATTCGGAATTCAGATTTAGATATATTGTTTTTCCAAGACCCCTAAACTCTAATCGTGACCGTCCGCCCCGAATCACCTGACCCTATTTCCGAGTCCCGAGTCACGAGTCCCGAATCACGGGTCACGGTCTTTCCTTCGATGGGCGAAACGCTCCTCAGCATCGTTCTTGTTCTGGCCATCCTGGGAGTCAGCGCGCTCCTCACCCATTGGTTCGCCCGCGCTATGTACATTACCTGCGCTCATTGCGGGACGCTTAACGCGCGCCGGCGCGTCCAGTGCCGCAAGTGCGGGGAGAAGATCAGGGGCTAGGAACTGGTGAATTCTGAATTATGAATGCACGACGAACCAAATGCTTTACGATCCTTTGTTCATAATTCATAATTCAGAATTCATAACTCCCGAACCCCCAACCCTGAATCCCGAACCCCGATCTCTCACCGCACATCGTACCGCTGGAACGCCAGCACAGTTGCGAAGAGCATGAGGAGAGTCTCGGCTGAAAGCAGGGTGATTCTCCACAGGGCGTCGCGCAGGCCGTCGGCGACGGTCGACTCGCGGAAGCGGTAGCGCGGAATGCTCCCCAAGTCGAGCGCCCTCTGCGAGAGGTATCCGGGCTGAAAGAACAAATGGATGCTCTGCGTGTCCGCCTGATCACGTTCGCGAAACCAGCCCTCGATCACGCGCCGGTACTCGTGGGCCTCCTCCACGAGCAGTTCGTCGCGGAGCACGCCCGTCCCGTTCAGTGATTCCGCCCCGTATTGGAACAGCCCGGCGGGTGAGAGCGAAGCGATCTTCCTCACCAGCCGCGCCTGCACGAATTTCTGCCGCAGGTAATCTTCCCAGATCTCCTCCTGGAGGTGCCGGCGCTTGTTCTGCGCGACGATCGAGGTGTGCTCCCAGGCGTAGTTGTCCGATTTGCCGCCCCCGCGGCCACGCCAGTTGGAGGAGTTGCCGTGAAACTCCTCATTGATCACGTCCCACACCTTTCCGGACTTCTCCTCAACCTCATTCTGCGTGGGAATCCGCCGCACCTGCTGGATGATGAGCGTTCCGATGCCGGGGACAACCACAATCGAAATGACCCAGAGGAAAGCCGCCAGGACCATCGAAGATGCCGGCCGGTGGGTCGCAGAGGAGAGGAAGAGGCCCAGACAGAGAAACAGGGTAAGGTAGGCGGCTGCCAGCAGGACGAACAGTCCCACCCGTGCCAGCGCGGCCGGCCCCAGCTCAATCTGGCCGACCAGCAGGAGCAGAAGCAGCGAAACCAGCATCCCCACCACCAGCATCGCCAGGAGCGCCACAAGATTCGCCAGCAGTTTTCCGAGCAGCAGCGCGCTGCGCGATACTCCGTAGGTTTGAACCAGCTTCAGCGTCCCCCGCGCCTTCTCCCCGCTGATAGAGTCATAAACAAAAACCAAGGCGAGCAAGGAAAAGCCCGTGCCCACCAGGAAAGACCAGTCGAGCGCCGCGAAGGATTCGAGGAAAGCATTCTGGCTGAACACGCGCCGTGTGGCGATCATGGGCCCCCAGATGCGGATGATGAAGCGGAAGTCGTTGGGCAGGCGGTCCTGCCCGCCCGAGGCCAGAAAGGCGGTCGGAAGCGGCGCCTTAACCACGTCAAAATCCTGTTGGGGCAGGTCGTCCAGGGTCTTCCGCTGGGACAGTTGCGCGTTCCAGCGCCGCTCAAATTGCCGGTATTCTGCGACCTCATTCTGGTATTGCAGCGAGAACACCGCGCCGTTCACCGCGAAGAGCAGCACCACCAGCACCAGCCCCGCGGCGAATTTGAAGCTGGTCAGTTGATCGAGCAATTCGCGCCGGAAAATGTGCTTCATGAAGACGTCCTTTGTCCTTGGTCATTCGCCCCTGGCCCCCGCCGGGTGCTCGGTGCTGGGGGCTAGGTGCTGGGTGCCGGGAACATCACCCTCCCTTTTGTTCGAGGGACCGAATCAGCGCATGAAGCATCCGCCCCACTTGCCCTGCCATTTGAAGAATGTCTTTTGCCGGGCCTTCTGCGAGCAAGTTGAGGCGACGCGACAGTTCAATCTGGGTCTCAAGTTCTGACTGGGAGCCGAGAGCGATGGAAAGATGGTTTAAATACGCTGGAAGAGTTCGCCGACTATGACCCTCTGCGATGTTTGACGCCACAGAGACCGCAGCGCGACTGATTTGGCTGGCAAGGCCGTACGTCTCCCTGGACGGGTAATGCGTGGTCTGTTCGTAGCAAAGTTCCGCGAGTTTCATCGACAGTTGCCAAACTTCCAAATCTCGATAGGACTTGATGGTCGAAGCCACTTCTTTGCCCCCCCCAGCACCCAGCACCCAGAAGCCAGTACCCATCGGACGCTGGACAACAACAGGCGCCCCGTCATCGAACATCGTATCGAATAAACCGCATATAGGCGATCAGGAACAGGATCAAATTCAATCCCAGCAGAAAGGCAATCTCGGGCGCGGCGGCCACCAGCACGGCTCCGGCGCTCAGGCGCTGGTAGGTAAACGCCGGCAGGTCGCGTAGCGAGAGGTAGCGGCTCAAGTTCTTTCCGCGGTCCATCTCCATTTGAATGAATTTCTGCCACTTGTCCTTGTCGTGGCTCCAATCGTTAAGAACGGCCATGGGGGCCTGGCCGGTAGCCTCCATTTCATCCGGAGTCTTTCCGGTGGCCAGAATAGTCCAAGGCGGGTCGCCGTCGTCGGGGTCGGTGGTGAACCAGCGCCAGGAGGTGAAGGCGCCTCTGCCCTGCAGGTAACCGGTAAAAGTGTTGCGATATTGCCCCGTCAACTCGAGGAAGTGGCTGTAGTCAACCTCCGAAGTCCCGCTCAGGAACTTTGCCAGATTCTCAAAGACCGCGCTGGGCGACAGGAACGCCAGCGCGCGCGCCCAGCCCGCCTGCCGGTCCCGGTAACGAAGGTACTCCCTCCAGGTATCAGCACGCTGGGAGGCGTACTTCATGGTGAAGGGAATTCTCTTCCCAAAGAAGTCCGCCACCAGGTTATAGAACTTGGCATCCCCGAAATGGCACTCGAAGGCCGTCTCCCCACCCCAGTTATTGTTGATGGCGTAATGGTAGAGGAACATCGGGTGTTTCTTGTCGTCGAAGTCTCGCGGGTCCTGGAGCTGCTTCGCCGACGCTTCCTCTTCTTTACCCACCTGGATCAGGCGTTCGTTGGCCGCGCCATAAACCTCCGCCCGCCTGCCCGCGAAGTCCGGGAGCATGGTGGCCAGGTTGGGCGCGATAGCAACAAAGAAGAACCAAACAAACGTTGCACCCACCAGCGCGACGGATGACCGCTGAACGAAGCTCGAAATCAGCAGCCCCACCAGCAGCATCAGCGAGAGGTAAACCGCATAGGCAAGGAAAAGCAGCGCCAGGCGCGCCAGGTCCGAGGCGCCGAAGTGCGCGTGGGCCGCAACCCCTATCACCAGGAGCGATAGGATGCAGGCCATGGCAGCGGGGACCATCAAGGTGACCCAGGCGCCCAGGTACTTCCCCAGGAGCACTTCCGAGCGCGGGAGCGAAAACGACATCATGAGTTTCAGGGTCCCCGCCTCGCGCTCGCCCGAAACCAAATCGAATGTGAACAGGAGCGCCAGGAGCCCCAAAATGACGGCCACAATCACCGTCAGGTCGAGCGCGGAGAAAACGCTCAGATACTCATTGCCGCGATTCTCACCCTGCGCCTCCGTCTGTTCCTCATCCACACCGATGCTGATGTCCGTCCCCAGTCGCCCTTCCAGGCCATGGTTGAGGATGCTAAGGGGCTCGGGGGGGCGCACGAGGGTGGGCCGGAGGTAGGAATAGACCGCGGTCCGCTCCAGGTCCTGACGGTTTAGCTTGAGCTTGGTCTGATAGCTGTCCAGCCGGGCGTTGTAGTCCAGGCTGCCGATGTAGGCGGCGAGCACGGCCAGCACGAGCGTCAGCGCCGTCCCGACGCTGAAGCGCAGCGTCAGGGCGAGGTCATGACCTTCTTTCAGGACCAAGGTGCCCAGCACGAAGCGCGGCCGGCTGGCGCTGCCGGGGGCGCCCGGGCCCCTCTTTCCGCTTTCAACGGCGGCAGGTTCGGCGGTGACCGGAGCAGGCATAGCTCTCCCCTACAGCAGGTTCAGGAAGTTGGACGCGCCATTCCTCCAGTGGTTAGCTTGCGGCGCGATTTGTCCCCGCCCCCTGATCCCGCCGATTAGCATCTCCTCTTCAGAGGCTCACACTTCTCCACACTTAGGAATACGCAAAAAGGGGCTGAGCGAGTTCAAAGATTACGGGCGCACGCCGGGTCGGGCGGGCCGCTCGGTGGCCGTCACTTCCTCGCCCACCCTTGCGGGCCGCCCGGGCACGATGTTAGGAGGCATTTTGTGTGTGTCAAGGGGATAAAAACGGCTCAGAAGATTGTGGCTACCGGTAGCCACAAAGTGAATGGGGGGGCTTGACAAAGAGGGTAATGTTGTGTAAGCTTGTTGATATTCAATTATGCTGCCCGCGGGGCCGTCCGGATCGAACGCTTGGGGCGGGCCGCCCTCCCCCGCGAGAGCAGGGAGCGCTCTCCCACCATGAGGATACTACCATGAGCCTGATCCGAAGAAAGATGACCCCGAAGCTGCTGGCTGCCAATCGCGCCAACGCGCTGAAGTCCACCGGCCCGCGCACCGAGCAAGGGATAACGAACACCACCCAAAACATCGTAAGGGCTTTTCCCTTCCCTTCTACGACCATGGCGAATATGCGCGAATTGGGCGAAGACCCCGAAGAGTACCAGGCCCTTTGCGATGCGCTCAGTAGCACCCTAAACCCTCAGGACGAATTCGAACGCATGCTTGTCGAGGACATGGCGCAGGCCCGCTGGCGGCGCCAGAGGCTGATCCGCGCCGAAGCGAGTCTGGCCGCCTCGCGAAGACGGAATTACGAAATTGCCCGCGACCTGCAAAGGTACGGTCGTGGCAACCCCCAGGAGAGGCTTGCCGGGCTGGTGGCCATCGCCCAGTTCGGCTATTCCGGCCTGCCGGAGGGCGTCGAGAAGTGTGAGGCCATGCTGAAACTGCTGGGCCAGATCCGAGAAGGGGTGTCAGAGCGAGGGTTCGATAAAGCAGACGCTGGCTTGTTCGACACAGCTTACGGCAAGTCACCTGCGGGCGACAACGCCAATCTGAGGCCCGCTTACGAGGGCTGCCTTAAGGCCGCGCACTCGGATGAGTATCAGCGTGAGCCCGAGATGCGTGAGTATTTTCTGAAAAAGGTGGAAGAGGAAATCGAGGTGTACGGAAAGCTCAAGGAACTCTTGAAGGCCAGGGACGAGGAAACAACCCCGGCCATGAAGGACGCTCAGCTCTTGCTCGACGCCGATCAGCTCGAAGCCATCGGACGGTATGACGCGGGCCTGGAGCGGCAACTCGAGAACAAAGTGAAATTGCTTGTGGCGTGGCGCACGGCCAACCACGCCACCGCGCCCGATACCGGAACTGCGGACCAGCCCGCTCTGGCCGCGAAGGCGGACACAACAACCTAGGGGCGTGACGACGAGGTGATCTTTGACGTTCGACCATCGACTTTCGACTTTTGACCTCCGCTCCGCGACTTCCGACCCCGCTCCTCGCGTGACACATTGCCCGGCCATGGCAGACAAAATGAACGGACGAAACTGTTTTGAAAAACGCCTAAGCCGTCAGCTAGTTGAAAGCAAACCACCTGACGGCTTAGCCCTCCCCGACTTCTTGCCCAAACTGAAAGAGACACCAGCCCAGGGCCTGCTCCGAGGCCGGGGGCATCCGTCACCTGACCGGCGCCGTGCCCTAACGCGTGGTTAAGGGTGGGAATCGCCGTGGCGTCTCCGCCCGGGCAAGGCGCGGCCCGACACCTAACACCTGACACCTGACTCGTCTTCCACATTTCCTCCCGCGTTACCGAACTTTAAGTTAGAATGCGGCGTATTATTGGGTGGTGACCGATGTCCCCTCGCCACGTCCAAGTTGTAGGGCCGAGTCCGTCAGTTGTCGGATCAACCCATGAGTGGCCCGCCGTGCGCCCGCACGAGGACGAGAGGTAACGTTGAAGCTCCGCTCCCGTGGTTTTTGGTTGCTGCTTGCCCTGCTCGTGGGTGCGGGCGACGCCGCGCGCCGCCCGTGCTTGCTCGCCCAGCCGCAAGCGCCGCCGGCAAGCGGCGTCACAGGTCCCTCCGCCAACACCGAAGCCCAACGCCTGCTGGAACTGAAGCGCCTGGACCTGGCGCTCAAAGACGCCAAGGCCAAGCGCGACCGCGCCAAGTCGCTCTACGACCAGGGACTCGGCCCGGAAGCGCAATACGAGGCCGCCGAAATCGGCTACCGCCAAGCTCAGGTGGATTTCCAGCAAGCCTTCTTGCGCCTCTTCGCCGAGGCGCCGCGCCTGGACGTCGTCTCCGCCATCAAGTCTCAGAAGCCCGACGGGACCAAGTACGTCCGCGTCGCCGTCAAGAACAACTCCGGCGTGGTGCTGGACTACAAGCTGTTTGGCATCTCCGACGCCGACGTGCAGCTCCCCGACCAGATGAAGATGCGCGAGCTTACGGACATTCGCGTGTCGCTTAAGGAAGCCGCTGCGGTTCCGAACCCCGCAAGCACGCAAACCCAGGGCGCGGGGGTCATCCCGGGGGCCGTCATTTCCGATCCCTATTCCATGGCGATTTCCAAGCTCGCTGTCGGCGAGCAGAAGACGCTGGACTTTGCCCTGCTAAAAGACGTGGACGCGCTGGTGGTGGGCCTTTACTACAACGGCCGGGAAGAAGACTGCCAGATCTATTTGGAGAAAGACCCCTCGGCGAACATCGTGAGCATGAGCGCGGAGGAAGTTTCTCTCGAGGCCGACCTGGGCGGCGACGCCACTTACAATCTGCACCTGGAGCAGTTCACGAAGTCCGCCAATCCCTTCGCCCTGGTCACGCTCAACCTGCCGCAGCAAATTGCGCGCGACTTTCTGGAGCCCACCTCGGGCTCGCGGCTCTACCAGGTGCGCTTCCCCGAAGGCGTGACCAGCCAGAAGCTGCAGGTCAAACTCTACCTCCCCGACAAGGTGGATGAGCGGGTGAAACTCGATCAGCCCCTGACGTTCTGGGCGCTGGTGATGGACGCCGGGCAAGCCCAGCAGATCGATCTGGCCAGGAATTATTCGGACGCCCAGGCGGAAGCTCTGAAGTGCGGAAAAGTGCGGCTGCAACTGATTCCGCGCGGGGTGGGAAAAATCGAAGTGTCCGCGCCCAGCCTCTATCAGGAGATCCGCATCGGCGAAACGGTGGAATTGAATCTTGCGGTGAAGAACACCGGCACGCGCGTGGTGCACAACATCCACGTCTCCACGGAGAACGCCCTCAACTGGCGCACCTTCGTGACGCCCGAGACGGTCGCGCTGCTGGAGCCGAACCAGGAAGACCTGGTGAAGCTGAAAGTCCTGCCGCCTTCGGACGTCGGCGTGGGCGACTACGAAGTGAAGATCAAGACGGACGCCATCTCGAATAACCGCAAGGTGCCCTCGCAGGACCAGTCGGACCGCATCCACGTCATGGCCCCACCGAACGTCAAGGCCACTGCGGCCCTCATCGGCCTGCTGCTCGTGCTGGTGGGCGGCATCGTGGTGTTCGGAATCAAGCTGACGAGACGGTAGCAGGAGTCAGGAGCCAGGAGTCAGAAGCCGGGAGTCAGAAGTCAGTAGAAGAAAACCCTTCGTCGTCCGTTGCGGGTTGTAACGGCTCGGGACTGGGGGTTACGGGTTTCGGACCGAGTCACGAGTCGCGAGTCCCGAATCCCGAATCACGAGTCCCGAGTCACGAATCCCGAGTCACGAATCACGGAGCACTCATGGACCGAGCGATGATTCAAGCCCTCAACTTGACCAAGCGGTACGAGGACGGACTGCTGGCCCTCGACCACGTCAACTTCGAAATCTTTCCCGGCGAGGTCTTCTGCCTGCTGGGCGCGAACGGCGCCGGAAAGACCACGACCATCAACCTTTTCCTCGACTTCATCCCTCCCACCGAAGGCGAAGCGCGCATCAACGGCATCAATTGCCACCAGAATCCCCTCGACGCCAAGAAATATGTAGCCTACGTTTCCGAGAACGTGATGCTCTACGGCAACTTCACGGCGCGCCAGAACCTCGACTTCTTTGCCCAGCTCGGCGGAAAGGCGCACCTGACGAAGCAGGACTATTATCAGGTCATGAGGGACGTGGGCCTGGAGGAGAAGGCCTTCGAGCAACGCGTCAAGGATTTTTCCAAAGGGATGCGCCAGAAGCTCGGCATCGCCATCGCGATGATTAAGGACGCTCCCGCGATCCTCCTCGACGAACCCACCTCCGGCCTCGACCCGAAGGCCGGCGCGGAGTTCCTGGAACTGCTCAAGCGGCTGAAGCAACAGGGAAAAGCCATCCTCATGTCCACCCACGACATCTTCCGCTCCAAGGAAATCGCCGACCGCGTAGGCATTATGAAGGAAGGTAAACTGGTGATGCAGCGCACCCGCGAAGAATTGGCGCAGGAGGACTTGCAGAAACTCTATCTCGACTACATGGAGGCCGGCGTCACCGCAAGCGCGTAGGGGGTGACCGCTCGTACTGGAGGCCTGGTGGTATCGGAATCCGACACCCACGCACCGCTCCTGAAGCCGCTCTATACGCTCGGCCACTCCAGCCTGGATTTCACGCAGTTTGCCAAGCTGCTCAAAGACTTCGGAGTGGAAGTGCTGGCCGACGTGCGCAGCCTGCCGCAGAGCAGCCGCTTTCCCCATTTCAGCCAGCCCGGCTTTGAGAACTTGCTGAGGGCCGAAGGAACCTCCTACCTCTTTCTGGGGGAAGAGTTGGGTGGCCGGCCTGATGACGTGGATGCCTATCGGCAGAACGGGTTGGTTGACTATCGCGTGCGGCGCAAATCCTACGCGTTCCGCGCGGGCCTGGACCGTCTGGCGAGGGACCTGGAGCAGCATACGGTCGGCATCATGTGCGCCGAGGAAGACCCGCTCGAGTGCCATCGCTTTCTGATGATCTGTCCCGAGCTTGTCCAGTTGGAGATCAAACCCGTCCACATCCGCAAGGGTTCACAGATTGAAACTCAGGAGGCCGCCGAGAACCGCCTGCTGGGAGCCACCGGGTTTGCGGGGATCGCCGCCAACACATTATTCCCGCAAGCGCGCCTGGAGGCCCTGGAAGAGGCTTACAAGCTGCAAGCTGAGAAATGCGCGTACCGCGTCTCGCCCCTCGCAATCGATCGCTGGTAGCACGTCATATGACTTCCACAATCTTCACCATTGGCTTCACAAAGAAAACTGCGGAACAATTCTTCGGGCTTCTCCGGGAGGCCCGGGTTCAAAGGCTCATCGATATCCGGGAGAAACGCGACGGGCAACTCGCGGGGTTTGCGAAATATCCCGACCTGGCTTTCTTTCTCGACCGCCTGCTCGGGATCGCTTATGACTATCAACCCCTCTTTGCGCCCAGCCCGGAGATCCGAACGGCCTACCGAAAGACACGAAACTGGGAGCAATACGAGAAGTCGTTCCTCGAACTGATGGAGCAAAGAAAAGTGCTGGAGCGCGCAGACCCCAACGCCTTTGAGGGAAGGGTTGTGCTGCTCTGCTCGGAGAACGAACCCGACCAATGTCACCGCCGCCTTGTGGCGGAGATGCTGGGCACACATTGGACAGATCAAGGTCATCGCGTCGAAGTGACGCACCTCGCTACGCCCAAACCGCTCCCTCGCAGAAAGCGGAAGCACAAAGCCGGTGTTGGAACTGATTCTCTCTGACATCACCGTGATGGGGCAAGGTTACTGCGTCATCGGGCTGGAGGAACCCTCTCCTGGCGCCTTTCGATCGATACGCCCCATGCCCCCCTGGGGCTTTGCATGGCGCGAGCCATTTCCCTTCCGGCGCGGAGATCGTGTGCGCATGCAATTTCAGCCCACCACGACCGCGCGACCGCATGTTGAAGACGCAAAGTCCTGCGGCCTTATCGGAACTGGCCGATCAATTCCGCAAGAGGACTTAGTCCGATATCTAAAGAAAGCCGAGGTGTCGCAGGATCTCGAACACCTCTTCGGTTGCCAGGTCGAATGCGGATCGAGTGGAGGCCGGGCTGTGTGGGTGAACCCCGCGGATGCCTGTCGGTCGATATGCGGTTGCGAATACGAAAACCTCCGTTTTCGGCTTTATCCGGAATCGCAAGGATTCACTCTGCGGGCTGAAATCATCTTGAGCTCCGGCGAGCGTATCAACAGTATTCCGGTTGTGGACCGCGACTGGCGTAAGTTCGTCGCGGAACTCGTCCAGCGCATCCATCGATCAAATCCGCTGCCCCTGGCGGAGAGGTTCATGAACAGGCGAATCTCAGATAAGTTGCTCACCAGACCTGAAATGTTTGCAAGGGTTGGGCTTCCAAGGCCAAGAGAGGATCAACGTTGCTGGCTGATGCTGGACTCGCTGTTCCCCCAACCGGAAAGTTCTTGGTTAAGTTTGCTTTGAAGCTGCTCGGCCGTCCTTTTCACGCGACGGAGGAAACTCGAGATGTCGCAAACCTCGGATGATAACGCCGCACAGGAGTTAGTGCGCAACGCTGTTACCCGGGAACTCCCTCCCGGCGCGCCTCTGCCCGGTGACGAAGAGGACTTGATTGAAAAGGGCCACATCGACTCGATGGGATGGGTGGGGATTCTCTCGACGATCGAGGAAGCCACAGCAATCCGTAACTTCGGAAACCCCTGGCCGGAAGGCCGCCCACAAAGCATCGGCGCGCTGGTGGAGATGGCAAAGGGAACCATCAGGCAGGCCGCATCTGAAAGATCAGGGGGAGGTTCTGTCAGCGCAACCCGGGGGGACTCTACAATCCAGATTTCCGGGTGGGGATGCTCCCTCGGCTCCCTGAGCGTGGAAGCAGCGTCCATCGAGCGCGAATGTGGACTGTTGCCCGGAACAATCCGCGACGGCGCGGGGATCGAAGCAGTCCGCCGCGCGTCGGAAGGCGAAGATGAGTCCACTCTGGCCCAACGCGCGGTCGCAACAGCACTGGAGACGGCGGAGGTTGATGTTGAGGCGGTAGACTGCCTGGTAGCCACAAGCGCCACGTTTCTCCAGTTTCCTTCGCTGGCTACGGAGTTACATTCCCGACTGCTGCTTCGGGAGTCCTGCGGCGCGCTCGATGTAGGCGGAGCGTGCGCGGGCCTGATTTATGGCTTCGCCGTAGCCAAAAGCCTTCTCCTCACGAATCCTCACAAGGTGGCGCTCGTCGTGGCCTCCGAAATCCATAGTCGCCGGCTTGCTTCGCCGGGCGTCCCGGGAGAATTCCGCGGCCTGTTCGGCGACGGCGCCTGCGCGTTCCTCCTCGAACGCTCCCAGGAGATTCAGGATGACCGATTCGTTCGTCTCGGCCACACAGTCTGGGGATGTTCAGGGACTTTCTCGTCCTCACTTCGCCTGAGGTTGAGTGACAAAGCAGAAACCATAGTCGACTTTGATGGCAAGCAATTGGCCAGCGCGGCAATCACCCAACTGGATCGCGTCCTGCAATTACTGGAAATCCGAAGCGGTAGATCGCGCGATAAGGTGGATTACTTCGCCTTGCATCAGCCGAACCCACGGATGGTTGAAATCCTCGCCCAGCGGTGCGCGCTTCCACCGGCAAAGATCCCCACGGTATCGAGAACCTGCGGCAATCTCGGGTCGGTCACCTGCGGCGCCAGCCTCTGTCAGGCACTAACAGAGTCCTGCCAAAGAGCGGCCTCGCCCACTCACCCCCTGATCTTCCTCGCGGCCGTAGCCCCGGGACTCATCTGGGGTGGAAGCTATTTGCATTAACCTCGGAAGAAGGCACCCTCACGCAGCGCCGAGCAGGTGGAGCAGCAAGGTCAGGCGCTGCCGGGCATTACTGGTAGAATACCTAAGGAGGGCTTGTGGACTTCGAGAATCGAGTGGCCATTGTTACCGGGGGGACGGGGGCGCTGGGAAGCAGTGTGGCGTTGGACCTGCTCGCGAGCGGGGCCTGCACAGCAGTCACGTACAGGAAAGACGAGGAGTGGGCTCGATTTGAGGGCCTAGCCAAAGGACACGGCGGAAAGCTCGCCGGCGTCCAAGCGGATCTCCTCGCGGCCTCCGATGTCGAGCGGATGGTGGCCGGCGTCTTATCGAAATGGAAAAGGGTCGACTTCCTGGTTGCAGTCGCCGGCGGCTTTGCCGCGGGAAAAAGTTACGAGACCGAGGAGGTGGCCTGGGACCAGATGTTCAATGTAAACCTCCGGTCCCTGATCAATTGCCTCCGCGCCGTCGTGCCAATCATGCTGCGGCAGAACTTCGGCCGCATCGTCACGGTTTCGAGCGGGGCTATCCTGCACGGAGGCGGCGCCGGCATCGCTGCTTACGCGCTCTCAAAAGGCGCGGTCCGCCAGCTTACCGAGATCCTGGCCTCTGAATTGAAGGACTCGGACGTCCGAGTGCATTGCGTGATGCCCGGAACGATGGACACGGACGCCAATCGCCGCGCCATGCCCAAAGCGGATTTTTCCAAATGGGTCAAGACCGAAGACGTCGCTCAGGCCATCCATTTTCTCCTGAGTGATGCCAGCCGCTCTCTTCGGAACGTAGTCCTGCCTGTACTGGGCTGAGACTTCAGTTCCCGGTTCCCAGTCGCCAGTTGCCGGTGACGCTCGCCTTGCCGCCTGCCGGCCCGTCCGGTGGGGCCGCTCACTACCCCAATCCCGGACTCCGCAGCGGCCCGCGAATGGAGGACGATGCACTGCTTCTGGGCGGTGGCCGAAATCAACCAGGGACGGTGCTTTACGGCCAGAATAGGGAAAACGCCCCAAGCCGGCTACCGTTGTAACCCTTTGCTTTTCACTTGGTTATCCGGTGGACATGGTTTGGCAAATCACATGCCGTATCTCATTCGGATGTCGCGAAGGAGCATGACCATGAACCGCGTATCGACTAAGCCAATTCCGCCAATTGCTTGCATCAGCCTGCTGAGCTTGCTGGCCGTCTCGGTAGCTGCGTTTGCCCAAGACCCCGCTCCCAGTCCCCCGCCCGCGGAGGCTCCGCCTCAGCAGAGTCCGGCGCCGACTCCGGGTTGGCATCGTTTCTCTCAACCACGGCCCCCGCAGGCCGCCACCAACCGCCAGCAGACTCCGGGGCAGGACCCGAATGCGCCGCAGGGAAATGGCAACGACACCGCCCAGCGGAACGATCCCGCAAACGGTCCGGCTAACGAAGCAATCCCCTCTCAATTGACGCTAAAGCCCGGCACCTTCGTGACCGTGCGGGTCGACCAGTTCCTATCCTCGGACAAGAACGTGGCGGGCGACGGCTTCTCCGCAACCTTAGCTCGACCCTTGGTGGTTGACGGTCTAGTCGTAGCAGAACGTGGCCAGACCATCGGCGGCCGCATCGTCGAAGCACAAAAAGCGGGCCGAGTGAAGGGAGTTTCCCGGTTGTCGGTCCAGCTTACCGACCTCACTCTTGTGGATGGGCAACAGGTGCCGATTAAGACTCAGTTGGCCAACCTGGCGGGTTCAACCTCCAATGGCCGCGACGCCGCCGCGATTGGGACCACAACTATGACCGGAGCAGCCATCGGCGCAGCCGCCGATTGGGGCAAAGGCGCCGCCATTGGTGCCGGCGCGGGTGCGCTGACGGGAGTGATTGGCGTGCTCGTGACCCGCGGGCGTCCGACGGTGATCTATCCCGAGTCGGTGCTCACCTTCCGCCTGGCAGCGCCCGCCAGCTTTACCACTGATCGCGCGCCGCAGGCTTTCCACTACATGGCCACCAGCCAGTACGAACAGCCCACCGAACAACAAGGCCCGCCTCCCCGTTGCGCAGGCTATGGCTGCCCGCCGCCGCCGTCCTACTACTACGGATATTACGGGGCTCCCTATTACCCCTACTTCTGGGGTCCCAGCCTCTCACTCTGGTACGGGCGAGGGTTCTACGGGCGCGGTTTCTATGGCCGAGGCTTCTACGGCCGAGGGTTCTACGGCGGGCGCGGCTTCGGGCATCACCGCTAGCCCCGCTTGAGCCTTCGCCGATTCTTCCCACCGCTCCTCTCGACTTCGCCCACTGTCCCTGAGCGAAGTCGAGCCGTGGAAAAGCCGCAGTGTCCCACGACCGACGGCGCGCTACGAATCTTCCCTGGTCAAGACCCTTTGAGTGGGTCGCGGGCGGTCATGCCGATTGAAACTTCCGAGCGATGCGGTTAAAATAGAGTTTCTTTCGATTACCTCAAAGGAGCTCCATGAAGAAAGGCATACACCCCAATTATCACGAAGTAACAGTCGTGTGCGCGTGCGGAAGCACTTTCAAGAGCCGCTCCACCTACAAGAGCGACGTGCTGCATCTCGAAATCTGTTCGAAATGCCACCCGTTCTTTACGGGCAAGCAGAAGCTCATGGACAGCGCGGGCCGCGTGGAGCGGTTCCGCAGAAAGTACGCGGGGTTCAAGAAAGCGGAAAAACCGCCTGCGGAAACCAAGACTCCGGCCTCCGGAAGGTAAGGGCAGGTTCCAAAAGACAGTGACTAGTGGTTAGTGACTGGTGGTTAGTGGTTAGTGCCTAGCCACGAGCCACATGGCAATGAGCACTTGCCACTAGGCACTAGTCACTCGCCACTGTTCTTTCTATGCCCGATCCCTACATCACGAAACCCCGAGTTTACGTCGTCGGACGTCAGATCATCGTCGAGGAAGAAGTACACCGCTTCCTCGAGGACGAGGGCATGGTGTTCACTACGGACACGCAGGCAGCCGCGGAAGTCCTGGCCGAGATCGCCGGCCGCACCTGCTACATGTCGTTCGGCAAGGGTCGCAAATCCAACCGGGAATACCTCGACAACATTCTGGTATCCAAGCACGGCAGCGTGCTCGAGCACGCCGTGTGGTGCCTGCTGATTACAGGTGTCAGCCGCGCTCTGACGCACGAGCTGGTGCGCCATCGGGCGGGCTTCGGATATTCTCAACTCTCGCAACGCTACGTGGACGAAAGCGACGCGCGTTACGTCGTCCCCCCGCTCTTCCAGGAGAACGATGAACTGCGCCGGAAGTGGCAGGAGACCATCGAGTGCATCCGCAAGGCGTACGTGGAATTGGCCGACGCGACCACGCAGTACGTTCAACAGAAGCATCCGGATATGGCGCCCCGCGATCGGCGCAAGTGGGCGCGCCAGGCAGCACGCTCCCTCCTGCCCAACGCCTGTGAAACGAAAATCTTCGTTACGGGGAACTCTCGCTCGTGGCGGCATTTCCTGGAGTTGCGCGGCAGCCCTCACGCCGACACCGAAATCCGCCTTCTGGCCGTGGAGATTTTCCGGGTCTTAAAGAAAGAATCCCCCAACATCTTCCAGGACATCGAACTGGTTGACGAACCCGACGGCATGCCCTCCGTGCGCGTCGGTCACTCCAAGGTGTGACTGGGAATCGGGACTCGGGACTCCGGCTCCGTCAATCGTTAATCCCAAACCTCGAGACCCAAGCCCCCAATGCCAAAACCCCAAATCCCCAGCCGCCACGCACTTCTGATCACGGAATCCTAGTCCCCACCCCCCTAAACAGCGGGCCGGAACCCCATCACAGTTCAACCCTGTGGAAGCGCCGGCAGGTGTCTCTTGAGGCGGTCCCGGTCACCCCAGACCGATTCCGTGTGGGCGAGGATTTCTTGCGGTGTAAACCAAAACGGCTTCATTTCTCTTTGGCTGTGCAATCGGGCCATGTCGTTGAAGTGCGGTGAGGCGGGGTTCTCGGATTCTCCGTAAGGGAGGAGGCTCCAGGCCTTCTTGGGTTCGCTCTCCTCCACTACCAGCAGGTGTCCCCAGCCGTCATCGCAGTGGATCCTGCCGTCTTCCTGCTGCGGCCCGTCGTCGGGATGGAGAACGTCAAACACCCCCGTTCCATCTATGGCAAATCTGCCTCCCCTCTCGACGGTGTTCACTTCACCCCATGCAACCTCCGTTTTGCCGAAGCACTTCTGGATCCGCTCGATTGCTTCTCCCAAGGCGCGGAGCGCCATGTCCTGCTCCTCAGCCGAGTCAAGGTTGATCTGGTAACGCGAGTAGGAGAGAAAACGTTCGAGCTGGACGGCGGAAAACAGATTGCGGTAGGCCTGAGCCCAGAAATAGAGATAGGTTTGAGAAACAGAATCCGAAGCGGAGCGACGGTCCCATGACTTGAGGATAGCGACGGCTTGCCGGATCTTCGGGTCCGCAATTTCAGTCTGCCTTCGTTTAACCGCTTTAGCCAGCAAAGGGACAATGACATCCGCGGGTACGACGTAGGTGTCGTACGCCAATGACTTCATCTCATCCAGCGTAAACCTCTTGTCCTGCCCCAGGACCTTCAACAACCTTTCCCCGCGCGCGTTCAGATCTTCCTGGCTGATTTCCGGCTTCTGAACGGAGATCAAATAATAGGGAGCCGGGTCGAGGGGCGAGAGGCCCGAGTTGGCCGTGGAAAGCCAGGGCGGATTGTTGCAATTTTGTATGAACCCGGAGGGTGGATTCAACAATTGGGGATATTTTTCCAAAGGAAAGTACGGGCCCCACTCCGTCGTCTTCAACCAACCGGGCACGGGCTTGCGCCAGTCGAAACCTTCGGCACGCTGGGCGACCGTGGCGTTGTGCACCCAATAGATGTTCTCGCGATCCGTGTAGAGAAGGTTCCAGCGCGGCATGAGATGGGAAGCCACGACGACTTTGAACTCCGCGAGGTTCCGGGCCTTCATGATCCGATACAGGTTGGTGGAGTAATTCACGCCGTCATAGTTCGGCAGTTTCACCGCGTAGGCGCGGTGTTTTTCCGAATCAAATTTGACGACGGGCCCGTGATGCGTGTAGTAGCAAGGCAGCGTCTGTGTTTCCATGCCTTGGGAACCCTTGATGCGGAAGGTTTCTTCTGAGACTTTGATGTCGCGCCACGCGCCTTCGTAAAGGTATTGCAGGGAGTTTTGCGGATTAAGCTTCTCCTCGTACACATCCGAAATATTCGGGGTGTTCCAGGTGGCAGACCAGGTGATCCGGTCGTTCAGGCCGTCCAAGAAGAACGGGCTGCCGAACCAGCTGATTCCTGCTGCGTAAAGCTTCCCCGGTGTTATGAGGTGGGCCTCGTAATTCTGAAAGCGATTGTCCCAAGGCATGTGGGTATGTTCAACGTGGATGATGTGGCCGTTGGCGGACTTTTCCCGCGCGATGGCAAACTGATTGGACCCAAGGTTCGGGAAGGAGTGTGGCAGGTCCACGAGCTTGCTGAGCGCCTCGTGGATACTGTAGAAGCGCAGATACTGGCTGCGCTCCAGAGCTTCGACGTCCTCCGGCGTAATGCCGTCGATCCACACCGGCACCTCGGCCCGATGCTCCTCAATATAGGCATTCACCCCGCGGGCGAAGCCCGAGAGAATCCTGTAAACCTGGGGGTCGATCTGGTCACGGTGATCGACGACAGCCTGCTTGGTGCGCAGCAGCCGTTGTAGGTAGTCGCCGTCCCAGCGGTATTCATGCGGGATAAACCGCAGGTAGCCATCGCTCAACGCTTGACGGCCCAAGACCTCCGCCCGGCGACCTTGCGCATCGCGATACTGGAGCATCATCTTCTCAAGATGGTCCTGGGCTTGCGCATAGCCATACCCGAAGAAGGTGGCCTCTTCCGTCTCGCCCACAATGTGGGGGACACCGAACTCATCCCGATAGATGGAGACTTGCTCCGCCAGCGGATCGCCTGCGCTGTTGGCGACCGAGCTTGCAGCCTTGGCTGCTGCCGGAAAAGTCGCGACGCTCGCCAGCATCCGTTGTAGGAACTTCCTGCGGCGCATCACTTGACTCCAAAGATGTCAATAATGAACCCCGAATCCCGAGTCGCGAATCCCGATTAACGAGTCACCACAAACGTGGCGCTGGCGGTTTGGTGGGTGAAGGGCTCGCGCACGGTCACGCGCCAAGTACCCGGCAGGTCATCGAGCGCCAAGGGAACGGCAAATTCCGCCGCCCCGTTCGAAATAGGAATATCCGCTCCGTAGTAGTCCACGATCTTTCCCGCCGGGTTGACCACTTCCACGTGGGCAGCAGTCTCGGGGACAATCTCAGTGGGGCGGGCGGTCAGGCGAATTTGGAATCTGGCTGTGTCGCCTGCCTTCAGACTCGCCTTCGCGGGGGCGAGCGCCCGTTCGCCTTTGCCTGAATCTCCAGCCTGGATGCTCAAGCGGCCGACAGGCGCCGGCTGAAGGGCGTAAAGAAGCGGCTCGCCCTCCGCGAGGGTTCCAGTCACGCGGCTGAGCCGTCCCAGGAGGCGGTGCGCCCGCAAGTCATAAACGAATTGCGGAGCGGGCAAGGCGAGCGCGCTGGGCCCGCGATCCGCGCAATCCGGTTCAGGAAGGATGGCGAGATACCTCGTCACGCCCTTTCTGAATCCGACCATCTCCGAACACGCCAGCGGTTCCCCGGAAGCGCGCCGCACGTTCGCCAGCGGTTGAACTCCCGCCAGGCTCAAATAATCCCGGAGCATCGCCAGCCGCGCGCGTTGTGCGGGGGTATTCCGCAGGCGAGGGTAGTCCGTCATCCAGAAGTTGAGCGAGATCGAGCGGCCCGCGCCGAAGGGATTATCGACCAGGAAGAGCGCGTCCTTGGCCGCGGCCCCGGGGCGCCCTGTGGTGGTGCGGAGGCTCGCGCCGGCCGGGAGGACGTCCAGGAGAGTTTCTCCGCCGCTCAGCGTCACGCGCAGTTGCACGGGCTCAGCGATATCCGCCGACGACCGCATGTCGATCCGTTGCACGCCTTTGACGTCATCGAGCCGTCCCACGGGCTGCCACCGGGCGTGGCCGTCCATCAACCCCGTCTCCGCATCGGAAATCAGCAATCCGCCTCCCTCCACGAATTTCCGCATGGCGTTGACCTCGGCGTCCGATAGCGCAAGGGAGTCCGGGAGGATGAGCGCCTTGTACGTTGCCAGCTTCCCGGCCTCGATTTGCTCCGTGGTGAGGAAGTCATATTGATAGCCGCCGTCGTCGAGCGCCTGGAGCCACGCGCTGCGGTTCTGGTGGAAACGCTTCAGGTGTGGGGAAGTTGCGTCGCCGTTCGAAACTTCGTGGGGAGCGATATGGCCGTCGGTGATCCACTCGCCGCGCACGCTCAGGAGCGAATAATGGACCGCAATGCCGCAGTTTTCGCGCTCTGCACCGCGCAACAACAGCGCCAGCCCCTCGTTACGGAATTCCCGGATGGTGTCGGAGAGGTCGCGGCCCTGTTCGGTGAGGGTCAGGTCCGCGTTCAAAGCCGTGTAGTGCCAGAAAAGCGAGGCACCGGTCTGCCCGTGCAGGAGCCGATGCCATAACTGGTAACGCAATGCCTTGCCATGATTTTCGTAGCCGGTGAACCCGGTCAGAATCTGGCCGGGGCGCATCGAACGGTGGAGTTCGTCCTGATCATCATCGGAATAGGGCTGGAGGTAATCCACGATCTGGTCGAGCCGGTACCAGTTCACGGCGTTCGAGGGGCCGGGGGCCTGCGTTCCGGAAATGCTGGGAAGGCCACCAGGATCTTCCTGCTTCACGGTTTGCGCGGCGGCCTCGACGGCGTGGGCAAAGACTTGCTCCATGAACGTGCGGTGGTCCATCCATCCGGCGTAATTGCCTTTCGTCTGCGCCTCCTGCGTGGTGAGCGGCTGGACTTCGTCCCAGCTCATGAATCGTGTCTCCCACTCCGTGTTCAAGGCGTCCAGACCCGAATACTGAGTCTTCAGCCAATCCCGAAATTTCGCCAGCGTGGGCTTGGACCAGGAAAAGTCGAGAGGGTCGCCGTAAGCCGTCAGTGAGGACTCGTCTGCCAGGTAATAAGCCAGAGGGCGATAAGGCTTCTCCTTCTCCATCGATTCGCGGACGGTGCGGCGTAATTTCTCGAGCCACTCCTCGCTTGCCAGATCCGGCTCCCGAACCAAATAGGCCTTGTCGCCGGTTGCCAGGAATTTGTCTTTCTGCTCCAGGTATTTCTGCCGGTAGTGCCAGTAGACGCCCAAACCCGGCGTCTGGACTTCCGAGATGAGCTTGAAATTCCGCTCCGGAGCTTCCACCGCGCTGACGCCTAGCTTGCGAAATTGCTCATCCAGTGTAGGAGTCCAGGGCTGGTCGGTGGGCGGCCCGTACCACGGCAGAATGAGCTCGTAGGCGCCGAAGGCGCGCTGGCGCGCGGCGAAGTTCACCCGCGCCTGCTGGCGGTCCACCACGCGGTCCTTTCCCTCGCCCGGCTCGAGGAGGGTCACGCGCACCCAACCGATGTTCGTTGAATAGTTGCCCGCGTCCAGGACCGCGTGCGCGCCGCCGAGGCTGCCCTGCGGGCCGCCCGAGGTCTGGCGGGAAAGGAGGCGGCCGCGATTGTCCAGCAGTTCCACCCGGAATTTCCCCGGCGAGTTCCTCCGGGTCTTGAAGGTCACTTGAATCTTGTCGCCGGGGGAATAGAAATCCCGGTCCGTTGAAACCGATTCAATCTCGTCGGTCTTGGGAAGGTCGAACGTCGCCGTTCCCCAATCGTAATGAACTCCGCGCGCCGTCAGAACGACGTCGGTAAAGTGGCGGCCTGCGGATAGGCTGGAGGGCAAATCCACCTGGGCGGAATTACTCCCCGGCTTCAGCGTATCCAGGGCGACTCCGGAAGTACCTTCCTTCTCGCCCCACTCATTCCGTGTCTCCGCCATGATCTCGGCCGCGGGCAACGTGGAAGCGTTCTCGACCTGAAGCGTAAGTTTCGTGCCATTGCCGGCGACCGCCAGGGGGCCCAAACTCAGGGCGGGCTCGCGCCGCGCTGCCCAGACGATGGCCCGGCACAGCATTGAGTAGAAGTATTCCCACCCGTGGCCGCTCTGCGGGTTGAGGTTCTTGGGAATCATCGGTGACAAGCCGGTGTTGACGTATCCGAACGCGACAACTCTCCCTTTCCCAAAATCCTTTACCGCGATGACCGGCTCACCCTCCGGGCCGACGGCCAGCACGCTCGCGTCTTTTCCCAGACGATAACGGTAGTGCTTGAAGGCTCCGAAGGGAAAATCCTCGATAGCCAGGTTGGCGGTAATGAAATGCTGCCCCGCCTGTTTCCACGCGCCGCTTGCCGTCGCGTCCGGGCGGATTTCGCGGAAGCCTCGCGCGTCAATCCGATCCGAAAGCACGCCGACCAGCGGGGAAAGATCCCAAAGCTCTTCGCCCGGCGCCACCTCGCGAGAGGGCGCAAAATCATTGAGAGGCCCCTCCACTTTCGGGTCGTCGGGTGCGGGAAGTCCGGTGGTGGGATGAATAAGGACCAGGCCGGTTCCCTGCTCCACACGCTTCCGAATCGCCTCGCGCACAGCCTGGGGGAGACGGTTCCAGCCGAACAGGCTGGGCAGCACGATGACATCATAGGTCGTGGGCTTGGCCAAATCCTCTTCCAGATATTTGTATGCCAGCTTATAGTTCCGCGCCTCGTAGTTCGCGTCGGTACCGACCGTCCAGGTGTTTACGTCCCAGGCGTCATCAATCATTACGGTGTCGAACCGGAAGTCGAGCCGCTCCGCCAGTTCCACCAGAGTGCGTCCTTCGCTGACGCTGGGGACCACGAAGGCGCGAATGGGGTTCCCCGCCAGAGGCTTTCCCCAGGCCACGTGCGGCGTGGGTACGCTCAGGGTGAAGGGGGCGTCCAGGCGCGCGGGCGCCGCAGAGCCAGTCTGCGCCGTCGCACGAGTGCCACTTAGGACAACCAGCCCCCCGCACAGGACAAAAGCGAGCAACGCGGATTTCATCCTTGCGCCCCGGTGACGCTCATCAAATTGCATAGTTCACCTGCGTTTTGAAATCCTTCCAGCGACGGAGAATTGCGGGCGTTAAGTTCCGGTGCCCTTGCGGTAACGGGCCATATGCTCCTGGAACTCATGATTATGGGGGTCGAGTGCCAGGGCCTTAGTCTGGGTCTTAACCGCCTCCTGATAATTCCCGTTGGCGTAATAGGCCTCCGCCAAGGTATCAATAAATCCTGCTTCCTTCCATTGAGTCAGTTCCACGCCGCGGCGCGCGTGTTCGAGCGAGGCGCGCGGATCGCGAAACTTCGGGTCATCACAGGTTGCCAGGAGCCACGCCAGGTTATTGTGCGCGACCGCCATGTCGGGTTCGAGGCGCAGAGCCTCCTGATAGTGCTTGATGGCTTCTGCATAGAGCTTTTGCTCTCCGTAGAGGTCGGCGAGCAAGCGTTCCACCTCGGACGTATGGGGCGCCGCTTCGAAGATCTGCTGGGCCGTGCGATGGTCTCCCTTCAGATAATAAGCCAGGCCCAGCCCGAGCTGGGGCTGCGGAGAACCGGGAGTTAATTGGGCTGCTTGCTCGAATTCCCGAACGGCATTGTCGAATTGCTTCTGCTCGAGATAGAGCGAACCCAACATCTCGTGCGGACGTTCGTCGTCGGGCGCGCGCCGCGCCGCTTCCTGGAACATGTTCAGGGCTCGAGCCTCCTGATGCGCGAAGCGAAGGCGCACGCCATCTACCAGCAAGCGATTGACGATGCGTCCTGTCTGAAAATGCTCAACCGTGGCCCCCATGGATAGAATCACCAGCGCCAGGGGAAGCAGCACGATCGCTTGCGGGGGCCGCGCCTCGGGAACCGCCATCAGCGCGTCGTAGCCGGGCCCCGTACCGGAGGGTACGGGGCTCTGCCCGGTAACGGATGGCACGAGACCGTAGGGTCCGCGGCGGGGCGGTGGGATCAGGCAGCCCAGGAGAATTCCGCTGAGCAGGCCGCCCAGGTGCCCCCACTTGTCGACATGCTTGACGTAGAACCCGGACGCCAGCGTGACCGCGATAAAAGGTACAATTCCGCCCCCGAAAGCCCGCCACCATCGCCGCGGTATAAGGTCACGGTGCAGGAATCCCGTCGCCAGCATGACCCCCGCGATGCCGAAGACCGCCCCCGAGGCACCCGCGGCGACATTGTTCGACATGCTCATTGAAAGCAATGAGCTACCGATGCCCATGGCCACATACAGAAGGGCAAAACGGCCATAGCCGTATACCCGCTCCAGGGTGGGGCCAAGAATGTAGAGAGCCGCGCAGTTTACAAACAGGTGCCACCAGCCGAGGTGAAGAAACATCGGCATCACGAGCCGCCAATATTCTCCCCGGCGAAGATAGGGGCCGTAAGACGCACCAAAATCGAGCAGCACATCATTGCTCTTCAAGGCGCCGGCATATAGCATGAGCAGAAAGATCAAGCCGTTGACGACAAGGATGGTCAGCGTGGCAGGAGGCAAGTGACGCGGCGAGGTCAGATCCAGGAAAAAATGGCCATGTCTTGCGCGGACCCGGTTATCGGCCTGACGGTCGGGAGGCGGGATGGGAAACGGCTGATTGGACATGTCTCAAGTGCAGTGACGAGTGGCAAGTGACGAGCGACGAGTCAGGAGATAGGGCAACAAACGACAGTCAACGGTCCCAGGTGTTGGGTGGCGCGGAGTTCTGCCTGTGGACTGCCGACTTCGGTCTATATTTCTGACTCGTCACTCGTCACTCATCACTGGTCACTTTTTCATAATAGCTTTCCCCCGCGCAATGGCGGCACAGAACGCGTCCGTCTACGCGGCGCTCGCGGCCGTCGTTGATGCCCTCGCCGCACTCCTCGCACGCGACGCGCGAACGGGGCCGGCCCGGCAGGTCTTCCGCAGCCAGTTTCACACGCACCGGCTGAAGGATGAAGAGGTCAGCGTCATCCATCCTCTGGTAAGCCGCCAGTTGTTGCTGATGCGGTTCCGCCAGCTCCGGGAACATCCCTCGGGCTTTCTCGCGAGCATCGTCGCGCGCCACCACGCGGACAGCGCGGTTCGTCTGCACGTCCACAAAAGTAGCGGCGACCTTGCCAAAATCGAGGAACTTGAGCGACCGCTTCCCCAGCCGGCAGCCCGTCACCAGGCTCACGGCGTCCGTCGCGCAGCGGTCGATTTCGACGAAAGTCACCAGGCGCTTGCGGTATTTCGAAAGGTCGTCAATGCCCAGGGATTTCAGGCCAAGCATCGCCAGGCGAATTCCAAGGACCTGGCCGGGGCACATGTGTCCGTGGCTTTGAGCCGCCAGCGCCATGTACTCTGTGAGGGTCTTCATTTTGTGAGATTCCCGCAACCCCGTCTTGGGTCCCTAAACGCCGATCGACGGGGAAGGCGGTTTCGGGAATCGCCCATTATAGCCGTGGGGATTATTTACCCCTCCCCGCGGCCGAGCCTGCACCCCGCAAGCTTTCAGCCCATAGGCCACCAAAACGCAGTCGATGCCGAGCTCCCGTCCAATCTGGCGGCTCGTCATTCCGGAAAGATACATCTTTCGCATCTTCACGTAACGTGAGCACAGTTCCGCCTTATGGCGACCGAACTCACCATGGAAGCCGCATATTTTACAAGTGCCTACTTCCCGCTTCATGCCAACTCCTCTCTCAAAGAATCGCGAGATACGATGGGCGCCGAGGGTCGAGGCGCTTCAGGCCGGCGCGCCACGCCTGGTCGAGGGCGCGCTCGTACTCTCCCGAGGTGACTCGTCGATTGATTTCCGTGTATTCCGAGTAAGAGACCTTTCCCGCAGGATAATACTGTGGCATCACATTGACGTAGGTGTCCCGGGATAGCTCGCGTGCGATCCACCGCATCACCTCGCGCGTGCCCGCGATGTCTCCCGGCATGACCAGGTGGCGAAGGAGCAGGCCGCGCCGCGCCAGACCGTTTTCGTCTAAGATCAGTTCACCCACCTGGCGGTGCATCTCCTTGATCGTACGCCGGGCCACCTGAGGGTAGTCAGGAGCTTTGGAATATTTCCGCGCCATCTCCGCATCCCAATACTTGAAATCCGGCATGTAGATATCCACGATGCCGTCCAGGAGTTCCAGGCTCTCCATGGAATCGTAGGCGCTGGTGTTGTAAACCAGCGGCAGGCGCAGCCCGCCTTCGATGGCGTAGGGCAAGGCCTCAATAATCTGCGGCACCACGTGCTCGGGAGTAACCAAATTGATGTTGTGGCAGCCCCCGGCCTGGAGCTCCAACATCATCGCGGCGAGTTCTTGCGGGGGCGCGAGCGCGCCGCGGACTTGCCAGCTAATGTCGAAGTTCTGGCAATAGACGCAGCGCAGGTTGCACCCGGAAAAGAAAATAGTGCCGGAACCCTTCCAGCCGCGCAGGCAATCCTCCTCGCCGCGGTGTGCGCAGTAGCTGGAGACGATGGCGTAACGCCCGGCCTTGCAGACCGCGAACTTGTCGGCGAGCCGATCCACCTGGCAATCGCGCGGGCAGGCGGTGCAGGAGCGGAGTAGCCCCAGCGCGCGCTCGACCCGCCGCGCCAGCTCGCCATTCTCGTAAAGAGGGAGGTAGGCGGGTTCGAAGGCCTGCGTAGCTTTGAGGATCTTGCTCGGCATGCGGTCTGCCCCGGGACAAAATTATACGCCAGTTTCAAGCCGCGAACGGGCAAACGAGAATTCGCAGCGCCGGCTCGTCAAACTGGTAGAGCCGGACCACCCCCTCTAGTATTCTCAACCCCCGCAAACGCTCATCATCGGCAGCATCCCAGGCTTCCGCGCCGAGCTCAAGCGTCTGTTTGCGCTTTGAACCCCAAGATTTCAATTTGGATTCACTCCTGAGTCTGAGGCTCACTCCCCTTCGTCGCTTCCCGCATTTCCTTACCCCGCTTCAGCAAATCTCCGAGTTAGACCAGCGCCTCGTCGGTTAACTCCTCCCCCGGAGAGGTATTCACGTCGCTCACCAGGGTGCCGATGTGCCAAATGACCCCGGGATCGAGCGGGGTAATGCGTTCCGGAGAGCGCTGTATCTCGGCCGCCAGAAAGCTCATGAATGAGGAAAGCACGGGGTCGTCTTCCATATTCATACGCCGTAGTTTGGTTTTCGCCTTTGCCATGGCCTGCCGCTCCGCAGTCACGTTGTCACATTTGAACCCACAGGGCAAGACTAAGGAGAAACCGGTGCGTGTCGCAAAACTTGGACTGAGCCCGTAAGAGGCAAGCCGCCCCACCTGGGCGTGGCCTGCGGAGGTGAACTCGGAGGAAGCGCGGCGGTAAAGCCTCAGAGCGGATACCGGCCGGCGTCGCGGACCGTCTCGTACATGGCAAGGACGTTCTCGACTGGCACGCGCGCCTGGACATTGTGAGTGGTATTAAAGACGAAGCCGCCGCCCGAACCGAAAATCTTCAGGCGCTCGCGCACTTCCCGGCGGACTTCCTCGGGCGTTCCGAACGGCAGGGTGCGCTGGGTATCCACGCCGCCTCCCCAGAACGTGACGCGCTCGCCGAATTCACTTTTCAGCTCCGTCGGGGCCATGCCTGCCGCCGAGCATTGCACGGGGTTGAGGATGTCAAAGCCCGCGTCAATGAAATCCGGGATGAGGGCACGCACCGAGCCGCAGGAATGAATGAACGACTTCCAGCCGGTGTGGCGGTGAATCCAGTCATTCACCTGCTGGTGGAACGGCTTGAACAGGTCGCGGTAGGCGCGCGGCGAGATGAAGGGTCCGTTTTGGGCGCCGAAGTCGGTGCCCGTCACGAAAACTGCCGTCACCTTGTTGTCCACCACCGAATAGATCTTCTCCAGGTTCTCGAGCCCAATCTCGCACTGGCGTTCGAAGACCTTGTAAACGTAGTCGCGGCGCGTGGCGGTGCTGACGTACCATTCCTCGACGTCGCGGATGCCTCGCGGATGCTTGAGCCAGGGAGCAGGCACGAGCGCGATATCGCCGAAGGCTGTGCCGCCGAAATTCGCCAGGACGGCCTTATCAGTTTCGGTGTACAGCCGCTCGGCCTCCCGCTGGATAAAAGCCAGGTCCTCGCTGGAGATCGGCGCGAACTCCTCGAGGTTGTCTTCTACGTTCAGCCTGGCGTCGTCAATGGGCGGCTGGCGGACGATGGAATCGAAATAGAAACCGCCGTGCGGCATGCGGCCGCTGGGCGGGACCGACTTATCGCCCTCCGGGTACATCAGGATGTCGCCGTTGGCGTCCGGGTCGGTGTTGAAGCACTCGGGAACAAGCACCGGTGTGCCTTCAAAAGTCGTCCAGGGTTTCCAGCCTTCGTTCCTGAATCCGAACATGTTTTTGGGCTTGCCCAGCCCCACGACGTCGATGCCCAGTGCGTCCCTGAGGTCCGGCTTGATCTCCCCGAGCATCTGGTACGGCTCGGTGACCTTAACCGGAGTTTCAGGCGCGTCCAAGTGAAGGGCCTGGCGCAAGCGGTAGACCGTATCCACCTGCATTCCGGTCACGGCGCTGGCGCCCAAGTCCAGGGGCACGCGGTCGGCCTGCTGATGCTGAAGCGCGAGGTTCACGCGTTCTCGTGAGGTCAGCATAGTTTTACTCCTCGTAAGTTTCCCTGGCCTGCACGCCCATCGCGTTTCCGACGGTCAGGGAATTCGATGCCCGCCACGCCGCCGAAGCCGGACGGCTGTTATTCCCGTGCTACAACGGGTAGCGACCGTATTCGCGCGCGGTCTCATACATCGCAAGCACGTTCTGGACTGGCACCAACGCCTGAATGTTATGGACCGCGTTGAAGATGAAACCTCCTCCGGGGCCAAAGGCCCGAAGGCGCTCGCGGACTTCCCGGCGCACGTCCTCGGCCGTGCCGAAAGGAAGGGTGCGTTGCGTATCGACACCGCCGCCCCAGAAAGTGATCCGTTCTCCGAACTTCTTCTTGAGCTCGCAGGGGTCCATGTTCGACGCCGAAGTCTGCACAGGGTTGAGGATGTCAAACCCCGCGGCGATGAAGTCCTCGATCAACGCCCACACGGACCCGCAACTATGGATAAACGTCTTCCAGGAAGTATGTTGGTGCACCCAGTCATTAACCAGTTTATGGAAGGGCAAGAACAAGTCGCGATAACTGCTGGGAGAAATGAATGGGCCGTTCTGCGCGCCGAAGTCGGCGCCTGAAAGATAAGCCGCCGTCGCCCGCTCCCCGACGACCTGGTGGATTTTCTGCAGGTTCGCCAGGTTAATCTCCGTCTGGCGCTCGAAGATTTTATAGATGTAGTCACGCCGCGTTTTCAGGCTGATGTACCACTCTTCAATATCGCGGATCCCTTTGGGCTGCCGGAGTGCAGGGCCCGGAACCCGCGCGATGTTCCCCGGAGACGGTCCCCCCAGGTTCAGGATAATCGCCTTGTCGGTTTCCGTGTAGAGCTTCTCCGCCAGACGACGGTAATGCTCCAACTCTTCCGTGGAGATCGGTGCAAAATCCTCCAGGTTGTCCTCCACGTTGAGTTGGCGGTCGTCCAGGGGCGGCTGGCGGACGATGACGTCAAAGTAGAATCCTCCTTTGGGCATCCGGCCGCTCGCTGGCGCCGAGCGGTCCCCCTGGGGATACATCAGCAGCTCACCGCTCGGCTCCGGAACAGTGTTAAAGCCTCCTGGCACCAGGACCGGCGTGCCGTCGAAGGACGTCCACTCCTTCCACCCATCGAGTTTGAATCCGAACGCCGTCCCCGTGCCAAGTAAGACGACGGTGTCGATTCCCAGCGCCTCCTGAAGGTCCGGCTTGACCTCGCCCAGCATTTGAAACGGCTCGATGAGTTTGACAGGAGTGCCGGGGGGATCGAGGCCCAGTGCCTGGCGAAGCTTGTAGACCATGTCCACG
>Ga0209777_10001335_pt1 | contig 36294 bp, 31 predicted proteins | sample FrelakmetHBP12HB_FD_187147 | JGI IMG/M metagenome (GOLD analysis project Ga0209777, IMG submission 187147) | Freshwater lake sediment microbial communities from the University of Notre Dame, USA, for methane emissions studies -HBP12 HB (SPAdes)... | ecosystem: Environmental > Aquatic >...
AGCCCTTACCGCCTGTATGCGTAAGTTGCTCACTATCCTTAACGCTATGCTTAAACATCGCACTCCCTGGCGCTATGAAGCTGCCTTTATCATTGGCCCTTGCTCTTGACATTTAAGACAGTTGCTACATTTCGCTTCCTTCTCCGCGCCCTCTGTGGTGAACTTCTCCCCGAAAATTGAAGGCTGTCTCTCCAATCAGGCTTGCTTAATTTGCCTGTCTGAGCTATCCTAAGTGCACAGCGATGAATAAGGCGAAGCAGCTTTACGAGCTTCAAGAGGTAGACCTCGAAATTCAGCGCAAAACCGAGGCTCTGACCCAGGGGAAATCCCAACTGGGTAAAGACGATGACTTGGTGGCGGCGCGCTCGGCTCTTGACACGGCAAAGAAGCATCTGGCCGACCTTGAGCATCAGCAAAAAACAGAGGACTGGGAGCTCAACGACCTGGGGGCTAAGATCGCTGTTGTGGAGAAAAAGCTCTACGGCGGCTCGCTTAAGAATCCTCGGGAGCTTACAGGTTTTCAACAGGATTTCGAGATTCTCAAGACGCAGCGTGGAGAACGGGAAGATAAGCTCCTGGCCTTAATGATGGACGTAGAGTCTTCGCAGCGGGAAGTTAGCCTCAAAAAAAGTGAGTTTGAGAAAATAGAGAGAGAATGGCGGGAGAATCAGCAGAAGCTGTCGCAGCAGCAAACAGAGATGGAGACAGAGTTGGCCGAGCTGGAGCAAAAGAGGCAGCTGCTTGCGGCTGAAATAGATTCTGCCAGCCTTGATTTTTATGAAGAGGTGCGCCGCGTAAAACAGGGCCAGGCGGTGGCTAAGGTGATGCAGGGGAGATGTCAGGGGTGCCGCATCAGCCTCCCCGTGTCTGACCAGCAGAGAGCCAGGATGGGGCAGGAGTTAGCACACTGTAGCAACTGTGGCCGCATCTTGTACCTGAGCTAGCTGGTCGGGTTTTTAATTGTTCCCCTTTTGTATTTGTAGTAAACTATTATTGAGTATCGCCAAGTAAACTGGGTGGCTGCCCCTTCTCGCGTCAAGCGGGAAGGGGAGGAAAGTCCGGGCTCCGCCGGGCAGGGATGCTGGGTAACACCCAGAAGGGGCAACCCTACGGAAAGTGCCACAGAAACATACCGCCTGCCGCAAGGCGGGTAAGGGTGAAATGGTGAGGCAAGAGCTCACCAGCGGCCGGGCGACCGGTCGGCTGGGTAAACCCCATCCGGAGCAAGACCGAATAGGAGGACGAGAAGGATGCCCGGTCTGTCCTCGGGTTGGTCGCTTGAGGTGGCGGGCAACTGTCACCCTAGATAGATGGTCACCGCTTGGTAGGAATCAGGAAGAAGGCTGCGGTCGTAAACTGATTTCTAGCAAGTACAGAACCCGGCTTACAGGTTTACTTGGTTATCGTGAAGCGGACAGTTTAGCCTGAACTGTCCGCTTCGTCCCATCTAGTATAAATAAGGAAAAGGGATGAGGACGAAAAGTGACATCTCCCCTGAAGCGGTAAGTCGCAGATTAACCACGAAGTTTGTCGGTCGAAATTTCTTCTATTATCCCTCTGTCACCACGACTATGGATGTGGCGAGGAAAGAAGCAAAAGAGGGGGCAAGCGAGGGAACTGTTGTTGTCGCTGAGGAGCAGACCACTGGAAGGGCTCGCCTCGGGCGTACCTGGATCAATCCTCCGGGCGTAGTTGCAGTATCCATCATCCTCCGTCCTGAAATGAGCCAGCTTCTCCGTCTCACCATGGTTGCCGCCCTGGCCACCAGCCGCACTGTCGAGAAAGTCACCGGACTTAAGACGACTATTAAATGGCCTAATGATGTCCTGATTAGGGGCAAGAAAGTGAGCGGCATTTTAACGGAGAGCGCTCTCCGCGGGCAATCGGTTGATTGGGCAGTCATCGGCATAGGGATAAACGTCAATTTCGACCCCAAGGCTTACCCTGAGATCGCTGATATCGCCACCAGCCTTTCGGTAGAGCTGGGCAAAGAAGTTTCCCAGTTAGAAGTTCTGCTGCACTTGCTTAACGAGGTAGAGTTCTTTTACTCGGCATTGCTAAGAGGAGAGCCAGTTCACGAGGAATGGCGTAGCAAATTGGAGACATTGGGTAAGGTGGTGCAGGTGAAAACAGGCACGGATGTGGAAAAGGGCTATGCTGAGTCGGTTGATAACGATGGTGCTTTGCTGCTGAGGCGCTCTGATGGCACCTTAGTCCGCATCGTGGCTGGCGAGGTCACACTGCGTCCTTAAAAAGGGTGATTGGAGTGAAACTGTAGGTGCGAACCTATGTGTTCGCCCTTGGATATTGGGCAGACACACGGGTCTGCCCCTACGGATTCTTCATATTTAGACACGATTAGGGGCGTTCAATTGAACGCCCCTACAGTTTCATCTAGAAGACGTGATAGGCTGAATTTATTTTGGCTTTAACAGCGGGGCAATCATGTCTACGGGCAGCGGGAACACTATCGTATTAGTTTTCTCAGTAGCTATTACTGTCAAGGTCTGCAGATAGCGTAGTTGTAATGCAATGGGCTGCGTAGCCATAACTTTAGCAGCCTCGGCCAGCTTCTCCGCTGCCTGGAGCTCACCTTCGGCGTGAACGATTTTGGCTCTTTTCTCTCGCTCTGCCTCTGCCTGAGCCATAATCGCCCGCTGCATTGTTTGAGGAAGTTCGACCTCTTTTATCTCCACTATGCCGACCTTCACTCCCCATGGGTCGGTTTGCTCGTCGATTATCCTTTGTAGCGTCTGGTTAATTTTCTCCCTCTGGGCGAGCACCTCGTCGAGTTCAGATTGACCGAGAACACTACGCAGGGTTGTCTGCGCTATTTGCGAGGTAGCGTAGCGATGGTCGAACACCTTGATCACCGAATCCTCGGGCTTGACTACCCTATAATAAACCACGGCATTGACCTTAACTGTCACGTTATCCTTTGTAATCGCCTCTTGCGATGGGACATCCATAGTCACAACACGCAGGTCCACCTTAACGCTGCGCTCGATGAATGGGATAATCATGAACAGCCCAGGCCCTCGCACGCCGGTGAACCTGCCCAGGCGGAAAACAACACCTCGTTCATATTCCTGCGCAATCTTGATTGCCGCCGAGGCTATTATCATGACCAAGAAGATAAAAACAATGATACCGATGATGGCTCCAGTCATTTATGACCTCCTTGCTGTTTTTTAGTGACCCTGAGTTTCAGCCCTTCGACCTTGGTTACTACTACCTCCTCGCCGACCTCGATTCTACCCGCTTCTGAGCTTGCTGTCCATAGCTCGCCTTCAACATAAACCATCCCTGTCGGGTCGAGCACTGTGTGAGCGAGCGCTACTTTACCAACCAGTCCCTCTTTGCCTGTAGCGGGTCGGCGACGCTGAGAACGAATAATGGCTCCGATAACGAAGGCGAAGACTGCGGTAACCACGATTATCACTGCTGCAACGACCCACCAATTTATATGAAGCTGGAACAATTCTGGACCTCCACCGAATAAGATTAAGGAGCCCATAACCAGTGAGGCTACACCGCCTATGGTTAATATGCCGAAGCTGGTGACGAACGCCTCCAGTATGAACAGGACGAAGGCCAATATGATAAAGAATACCCCCGCCCAGGAGGCTTCGAGCACGGCCAGGGAATAGAAAGCGAGGATGAGGGAAATCGCTCCGACCACTCCGGGCAGGATAGCGCCGGGGTGGATAAATTCAAGGATTAATGCGGTTACAGCTAGAGAAAGCAGTATATAGGCTATATTCGGGTTTGTGATGGCCTGGAGGAACTTCTCCATGGTGCTCATTCCCACATCGTTCTTAACATAGCCTTCGGTATTAATCGTGACTTCCTCTCCGGCCACATTAACTGTCATGCCGTCGAGCTGGGCAATCAGTGAATCGAGGTTCTGGGCTCCGATATCAACTAGAGGAGGGACGAGATAAGGTGTATCGAGTCCCAGCAGTGTTTGGTCACTCTCAGGAATGGGGTCAATTCCTAGCGCTTCCTGGTCGGTGAAGGAGAGCGCTTCTGTTACCGTGGCCTCGGCAGCCTTTTGGTTGCGGCCGCGGAGGTCAGCCAGGCTTCTGATCCTGGCGGCTGTATCCTCGGTTACCTTCTTTTTTAGGGTATCAGGGAGCTCGCCTTCTGTGGATATCGGGCTGGCGGCACCGATGCGGCTGGCTGGAGCCATAGCCGCCACATGAGCAGCCAGGGTGATAAAAGTGCCTGCCGAGCCTGCCCACCGGTCGACATAGACCACCACTGGCACTTTAGCGTCTAGGATTCGGTCAACTATTTCCTCGGTTGTAGAGAGCAGACCGCCGGGCGTGCTCAGCTCTATTATCACAGCCGATGCCTGGTTTTCTTCTGCTTTGGTAATGCCGCGGTCGATATAGCTGGCAACTGCGGGGACAATATCCCCGTCTACATGCAGTACGTCAATCTCTGAGGAAGGAGCGGCTGAGCCGGAGGCAGCGATGGCCATGGCTGCCGCCAGCACACAGAGCAAAAGCACGGAGATGCGAATTATTTTTAAGGTCATCCTTTGCAGCCTTTTGCCTTACTGTGATAAACTTGAGCCGTGGACATTGTACCACAATTCGGGAAAATGCACATGACGAGATGATTAAGGCAGTTTTCTTCGATTTTTATAATACGCTCATCTCTTTCGACCCTCCCCGGGATGAGTTGCAAGCTAACGCTTGCCGTGAGTTCGGCATAGAAGTCAATCGTAAAGCCATCCCGCGCGGCTATTGGTTCGCCGATGACATCATGAGCCGTGAGAACGCTCGCTCACCGATTCATAAACGTTCTCCAGCGGAAGAGCAGGCCTTCTGGTCTGATTACGAAGCCATAATCCTGAAGACAGCAGGGGTTGAGGTCACCAAAGAGTTGGCGCTGCGCATATTCACCAGAGCGCGCCAGCTTGACCGCAGGCTTATCCTGTTCGATGATGTGCTCCCCATACTGGGCGTCCTCAAAGATCGGGACATAGTTCTGGGCCTGGTCTCAAATTTAAGCCGGGCTCTGGATGGCGATTGTAATGAGCTTGGCCTTACCTCTTACGTAGATTTTGCCTTAACCTCATTTGAGATAGGAGTGGAAAAGCCCCATCCTCCGATATTTCTCGCTGCTCTGGAGCGCGCCGGGGTAAGTGCCTCAGAAGCAATCCATGTAGGTGACCAGTATCGTTCGGACATAGTCGGGGCTAAAGGCGTCGGCATCAATCCTCTGCTCCTGGACCGCGATGGCTTTTGGGAGGGTATCAATGATTGCCCGCGAATTCGGAGCCTGAGTGAGATTGTGAACTATCTTTAGATTGGGCCATTACCTTCAATATCTGCTCCAATACCTCTTTCCATTCTCTACCGGCTTGCCTCATATCCAAACGAAGTTGGTTTATCCCTATCTTCAATTTGTTGCCGAAGTGATGTTGCAGCGACGTCCTGTCGAATTTGGCGGTTGCGCCCAGTGATAGTACTACCTGCTCATCCTCTGAGGAGATAGACTCAATGCCAGCCATGCCGCCCAGCAATTTTATCCTTACCATATAGAGCAGGTCTTTGAGCTCTGGGGGAGGAGGTCCGAACCTGTCCTCTAGCTCGCTCTCCAGCTCATCGAGCTCGCCTGGTATGCTGACTTTGGCCAATCGCAAGTACAGGGAAAGGCGTGTGCTGAGGTCGGGCACGTATTCGTCCGGAATGAGGGCAGGCAGTGGTAGGTCAACGGTGGTAGCAGAAGGCAGTTGGCTGGTTTTAAGTTGTCTTCCCGCTCTGAGTTCCTCCACAGCTTCCGCTAGCATCTGGGAATACAGTTCGAAGCCAACAGCGCCGATGTGTCCGCTCTGCTCCGGCCCCAGGAGGTTGCCTGCGCCGCGTATCTCGAGGTCTTTCATAGCTATGTGAAAGCCGGCTCCCAATTCGCTGGCCTCGAATATAGTTCTGAGCCGCTTCTCTGCGGCGTCAGTGAGTTGTTTACCTTTGTCATAGAAGAAGTATGCATATGCGCGATTCGACCCCCGTCCTACCCTGCCCCGAAGCTGGTAAAGTTGCGTCAGCCCCAGTCTATCGGCGTCGTCCACGATGAGGGTGTTGGCATTGGGCAAGTCCAGGCCGGACTCGATGATAGTAGTGCATACCAGCACATCTATCTTGCCCTGCGTGAAATCGAGCATCACCGACTCCAGGGTCTCCTCAGGCATCTGACCGTGGCCGATGCCTATTCTGGCTTCAGGCACCAGCTTTTCTAACTCCCTTGCTACCCAGCCTATCCTCTGCACGCGATTATGGACGAAGAACACCTGCCCGTTGCGTTCCAGCTCTCTCAGTATCGCCTCACGAATCATCCGCTCATTGTAAGGTGCGACATAGCTTTTTATGGGCAGACGCTCTTCCGGAGGGGTCTCCATAGTGCTCATGTCGCGCACGCCCACCAGTGCCATGTGCATGGTGCGGGGTATCGGAGTAGCACTCAAGGTCAGTACGTCGACCTCTTTTCTCAAATGCTTGAGCCGCTCCTTGTGAGCCACGCCGAAACGCTGTTCCTCATCTATGATGACCAGCCCCAGATTTTTGAAGGAGACATCTTTCTGGAGAAGGCGGTGGGTACCTATGCAGATGTCCACGCTGCCGCTGGCCAACCCCTGGACGACCTCCTGCTGCTCCCTGGGCGAGCGGAAACGGCTCAGCAGCTCGACCTTGACAGGGAATGCGCTCAGCCGTTGGCTGAAGGTGGTGAAATGCTGTTGGGCCAGTATGGTGGTGGGCACTAATACTGCCACCTGCATACCGTCCATCACCGCTTTAAAGGCAGCGCGGAGGGCGACCTCGGTCTTGCCGTAGCCGACATCGCCGCACACCAGCCGGTCCATAGGCTGTGCCTTTTCCATATCTTGTTTGACTTCCTGCACAGCATCGAGCTGGTCGGGCGTCTCAACATAGGGGAAGGAGGCCTCGAAGTCCTGCTGCCACACTGTGTCGGGTGAGAAGCTGAAGCCGGGTAGAATCTCTCTCGCCGAGTATAGTTCGAGGAGTTCTTTAGCCAGTAAATCTGCTGCTTCTTTTACCCTTTGCTTGGCCCGGTTCCATTCCTGAGTGCCTAGTCGGCTCAAGGATGGGCTATAACTACCAGGCCCGATATAGCGGGTAACGCGGTTGATCTGCTCACTGGGCACATAGAGCTTATCGCCTGCGGCGTACTCCAGGACCAGGTATTCGCGCTCGCCGTTTTCGAGGGAGAGAGTAGTGAGCCCGGCGAACCTGCCCACGCCGTGGTCCACATGTACCACATAGTCGCCCACTGCGAGTTCGGAGAGAAAAGCCTCGCGCCGCACCGGTCGTTTCGTCACTATCCGCCGCTTTTTGGCGAAGCCGAAGAGTTCGACATCGCTGAGCAAGATGTCCCCGCTGTCCCCATCCATCGTCCAGCCTTCGGCTAAAGACCCCTGGACAAGCGTCACAGAGCCAGGGGGCGGTCCGCCAGAGGCGGATTCTATATCCGTGACCGGATAGGCGAGTATGTCTTGCCCTTCGAGGAGCTCTGACAGCCTGGTTGACTGCTGGGAGACGATGATGACCCTGCGCTTGCTCTCTATCATTGATTTAGCTTCATTGAGAAACACGGGCAACCGTCCGCTGTAGCTTGGAGCCGGGCTGAAGCTTAATGTATAGCCCTGGCTGTCGTCTCCCCATTGCTGGAGAGCAAGGCGCTGGTCGAATCTACCGAGCCTGTTCGCCAGCTCTGACCAAATGAAGTAAGGCACGGGGAAGTTACCTGGCAGCTCGCCCCGGTCAGTCTGGGCCCGGCGCAATTCGGTGGCCTGGGTTTCCAGGTCTGTCATAGCAGCCTCGATAAGGTCAGGTTGGTCGATAACAACCAGAGTATGCGGCGGAAAATAATCGGAGAGAGCGCCATCGTTCACCAGCGATGAATATAGGTCGAGCCCATCGAACCACTGTCCCAGCGCGAGCCGTTCTATCTCTCCCTCTGTCCTGCTCTTGGCCTCGGCGTTGAGGTTGGAAAGGTCGAGCCGCCGCAAGATATCGCCAAGTTCATTAGCTGAGATAACCATCTCCCTGGCGGGGATGATGCTTATCTGGGATACTACTTCAATGGAGCGCTGGCTTATGGGGTCGAAGAAGCGGATGCTCTCCACCTCATCGCCCAGGAACTCGATGCGAGCGGGGAGGTCATTGTGCGGCGGGTAGATGTCGATGATGCCGCCGCGTCGGCTCACAGTGCCCGGAAGCTCTACCTTGGTATCCAGCTCGTATCCCAGGCGTATCCATTTATGGAGCGTCTGCTCCAGATCGAGCTTCATACCCATTCTCAGGATATGACATGAGGAGGCGAAAACTGCAGCAGGCATGGTCTTGCGCACCGCGGCATGGGCGGAGGCGATAACCAGGTGTGATTTACCTGTATCGCTCAAGCTGGAGAGTACCTTCAGGCGTTGCTTGACTGTGTAGGGGTCGGAGGAGATTCTTTCGTAAGGAAGGGCATCGGGCTCGGGGAAGAGATGGACTATAGCATCAGCGGCGCACCAGACGGTTATGTCGTCGTAAAGCTGCCTGGCCCTCTCCGGCCTGGCGGTTATCACCAGCATAGGTGAGCCGAAGTGGTGATACAGGCAAGCCAGGAGATAGGGCTTGGCTGCATCGAGCACCGCCACCTTTTTCTCGCCCTGCGCTGCCTGCAACTCATTAATGAGTCTCTGGTAGCCGGGCATGCCCTCTATTAAAGGAAGAAGACCTGACAGATTCATGCCAAACACCTAAAGGGCTAGCCGAGCGGACTAGCCCTATCTGAATTGTATCAGAAACGCTCTGGATAGGGCAAACATCGGCTCTCAGGTTGTGAGTGAGAGGGAGATTAACGTAGGGGCGGTCCGCCTCTGGCGGATGCCCTCAAAGTAATGAACAGCGCTTCGTGACTACAAAACTGTAGGGGCGACCCGTCGGGTCGCCCTCGGTACTTGTCCCTGACTCGTTCAGGGAAGGGGCTAGGGGGATTTACCATCCCGTCCTTCCTGCGCAAGCAGGAAGGACGGGCACCCTGTAGGGGCACAAAAATTTGTGCCCCAAAATGGAGGGGCGAGGTACCCTCGCCCTGCCCCGAAAGGGTATACGCCGCACGGGCTATCAGGAAACGGGCTTTATTCTAGGCGCTCGAGAAAGGCTGCGTTCTCGGAGTGCATCTGTTTTACACACAGAAGGTCGGAGGTTCGAGACACCTATCGCCCACTATATTTCGAAGCTAAAATTATTAAGCCCCTAATAGTGTCCAGTCGCCTTTCGTTTCCAAAGTAGCTAGTTTTTAGCTAATTGACTCACGAATACGGTACGCACAATACAGCACACTATCGACTTCTGTGGTACAATACGTCTCTCTGTAGATTGTCGCGAATAGCGTAAACTTACCTTAAATAAAATGTGATTGGCTTTAACTATGGAGACTTACCAGACACTCGAACCTAATGTACGCTTAATATATTGCCTTTCCATAGACCTCATTGAGTCTACCTATTCCGGCATGCGATTAAGCACTAGAGGACTCGATAGATTCAACGTAAGTCTTGTGAATCAAATTAAACCTCATCTCGAAAGTCTCCAGCTGACCAATACATTACTTAAGTTCACGGGTGACGGCTGGCTCTTGATGTCTGAAGATGCCTATAGTGTACCTTGCCTTTGTTGTCTCGGGGTTATCCTTACAAAAAGATTCCAAGAAGGGATGGGCATCAGTACTGGAATTTATATTGAACGAATACCAATGGTTCGTGCCGCAATTTGCTCCGGTAGAGACATACAGGTTGAATTACCAAACGGAGGTAAAGATTGGCTGGGAGACAGTGCACGAAAAGCAACGCGCGCCTGTCAAATCTGCGAGCCAAACCAGGTGCTCATTGATGAGACTGTGCGATGCCACGTTTTTCGAGATTTCGAACTCGTATCAATAGATGTGACACAAGTCCTCTCTAAACATCCAGGCAATAAATGGGAAGAGAATTTCCCATTATATGTTTTGGGTGCAATTAAGTCACAACTAGCAGCAGGGTCAGATATAGCACCTTATTATGTCTATACCTTGGGTCAGCTTGGCATGTTGAGGGAGGCTAATGACACGGCAGAGAATGCTGCAAAGCGTTTGAAAGAGCTGTCTGGCAAGCTTGACGCCACTGGTAAGCCATACATTCAAGATGAGTTGGCGATTTGGAATAGGCTAATATTTAGCCTTCCCGGTTACGCAAGTAAGCTTAGAATGTTGAGAAAAATGCGAGCTGCTAAGCTAGTTCCAGATATTCAAACATATAACAACCTTATGCACAATGCTCCGAATTACTTTTCGGCAAGTAGATGGTTGCAGATTCTGAAAGCCCGAGGCATCCGACCAACTGTAAATACATACAACACGCTAATCGACAAGGCTCCAGACTACGACATTGCGAAAGGGCTGATTGAAACTATGCGAGCCGAGGGTGTGAAGCCTGACGTCATTACGTATAACACGCTAATGAACAAGGCGTCAAACTACGATACTGCGAAAGGCTTGATTGAGGCCATGCGGGCCGATGATATCAACCCTAGCGTGCGTACATATAACACGCTAATGAAGAAGGCACCGGACTACGACACTACGATAGGCTGTCTTGAAGCCATGCGGGCCGATGGTATCAATCCTAGCGTGCGTACATATAACACGCTAATGAAGAAGGCACCGGACTACGACACCGCGAAAGGCTTGCTTCAAGCCATGCGAGCAGAGGGTGTGGAGCCTGACAAGTTTACGTATAACACGCTAATGAACAAGGCATCAGACTACGACACTGCTAGAGCTTTGATTGAGGCCATGAGAGCTGATGGTGTAGAGACTGACGTCGTTACATATAACACGCTACTGAAGAAGGTTCCAGACTACGACACTGCGAAAGGGTTGATTAAAGCTATGTGGGTCGAGGGTGTGAAGCCTGACGCGGCTACCCACGTTGCGCTAAGGAAGAAGGCGCCAGACTACGACACCGCAAATGGTTGACTGAACCCCCGCGAACCTAAGGCTTCAATCTTGACGCCGATACATGGTAACGTCCTACTTGGGAAAAAGTGTAACGTGTTGGCCTTAGGAAAATATGAAGAGTCTTTGAAGCCCTTCAGTTGTATTTGTTCATCGCTGCTGCGATGCCTTCGGTGAGTACGCATTCGATGGCAGCGGCGACTTTGACGTAGATCTCTCGCATCACGGTTTTCTCTGCGTCGGTGAAGTCGCTGAGGACGTGTTCTATAGCATCGACTTCATGTGTAGCGGCACTACTACTATCTTCAGTAGGGGCGATGCCCACCCGGATCCGGGGGAAGTCCTGGGTGCCCAGATGGGAGATGATAGACTTCAGGCCATTGTGCCCCCCTGAGCTTCCCTTTTCGCGAATGCGAATCTTGCCCAGGGGCAGGTCGAGGTCGTCGTGAATAACCAGGATGTCTTGTGAAGAAAGGCGGTAGCGGCGCACCAGCGCTGCCACCGCCTCGCCACTCAGGTTCATGAAGGTCTGGGGCTTGGCCACGACAATCCTGGTATCCGCCACCTCTCCGGTACCCAGTTTACTGCGCGCTACGCGCTGTGTCAGCGAGATGCCGTGCTCGCGGGCAAAGAGGTCAACGCATTTAAAACCTGCGTTGTGCCTGTTGTTGACATAATCTCGGCCCGGATTGCCTAGCCCTACGATCAGTTTCATAAAACTGTTCAGCCCCCTTTGTCCCCCAATCTTGGGGGAATATAAGTAGTTGGGGGATACCCCCAAACCCCCGTCAAAGGGACTCCGTCCCTCTGCACTCCCTAGTCCTTTTTTCCCAGCATATCCAGGAATTGCTTTTCATTAAGTATGGTAGTGCCCAGTTCAAGGGCACGGTCGCGCTTGGAGCCGGGGTCGGCGCCCACTACCAGGAAATTGGTCTTCTTGCTCACGGAGCTGCCCACCAGGCCGCCGAGCTCTCTTATCCTGGCCTCGGCCTCGGGCCTGGTGCAGGATTCGAGCTTGCCGGTGACCACAAACTCTTTGCCCGCCAGGGGCAGCTCACGGGGTTTGGCCTCCGCCTTCATCGTCACGCCTTTTCCTTTCAGTGTTTTGATAACGTCTTGATTGGACTTCTGCCTGAAGAAGGCGACGATGCTCTCGGCTATCTTGGGCCCTATGGTAGGAATTTTCATCAAATCCTCTTGTGATGCAGATGACAGCTTGTCTATGGCTTCGCCGGGTGGGTACTCCTGTTCCTGTCTGCCGAAGTATTTGGCCAATTCCTCGGCGGTCTCCGAGCCCACGTGGCGAATGCCGAGCGCGAAGATAACCCGGGAAAGGGGCCTGTTCTTGCTTGTCCTAATAGTGTCGAGTACCTTATCAACGCTTTTCTTTCCCATCCGCTCCAGGCCTTCGAATTCCTCCCTTTTATCCTCTAGGGTGTAGATATCTGCGACATCTTTTATCAGGCCCTCTTTGAGCAAGGCCTCCGCCAGCTTCTCGCCAATACCCTCTATATCCATAGCCCCGCGGGAGACGAAATGCTTGACCAACTCGTAGACCTGGGCGGGGCAGGATATATTGGTGCATCGGTACATGGCCTCGCCCTCTGGCTTTATCGCCTCGGCTCCGCACTCGGGGCAGACCACGTGGTTAGGCGCTTGCTCTTCTGTAAGGCTATGTTTTTTGCTGTAAATCTCCCATGCTTTTTCTTTTAGCGAAAACTCTTTGTTTGGCCTGGTTGGTAGACTGTCTACTGGCTTTACGATTTCGGGTATGACCTCGCCTGCTCTTTGTACTACGACCATGTCTCCAATGCGGATATCCTTGCGCCTGATGTCGTCCTCGTTGTGCAGGGCAGCACGCTTCACAATCACCCCGCCTACGTTGACCGGCTCCAGGATGGCATAGGGGTTCAGTGTGCCGGTGCGTCCTACGCTGATACCGATGTCGAGGAGGCGGGTGGTCTCTTGAGTGGCAGGGAATTTGTAGGCTATGGCCCAGCGGGGCTCGCCGCCCACGTTGCCCAATCGCTCCTGAAGGTCGTAACGATTCACCTTGAACACAATGCCGTCGGCTTCGTAAGGAAGGTGCTCTATTTCTTCGAGCCAATGCTGATAGTAGCTTTCCGCCTGCTGGAGGTTTTTCAAAAGCTGATTTTGGGGATTCAGTTTAAAGCCTAATGACTTCAGGTACTCCAGTGTCTCCCAGTGAGTGGAAAATGCTTTTCCGCCCTCAACCAGGCCCACGCCGTAAATATAGATATCTAGAGGCCTCTTAGCGGTAATACGGGGGTCTAGCTGCCGTACAGAGCCTGCAGCGGCATTTCTGGGGTTGGCGAACAAAGGTTGCTCTGCTTTGGCCCTGTCCTCGTTCAATTTCTTGAAACCCTTCTTGGAGAGAAAGACTTCCCCTCTGACCTCGAACCTTGTTGGTACGCCCCTGGGCAAACTTAAAGGTACACTTTTGATCGTCTTGAGGTTCTGGGTAATGTCCTCGCCGCGGAACCCGTCGCCGCGGGTAGCTCCTGTGACATACTTTCCCTCCTGGTAAATCAAGGCCACAGCAAGGCCGTCCATTTTATGCTCGGCGACAAGGTCGAATTCTGGCTCACCCAGCAGGCCTGAGACTCGCTTGTGCCAGGCGAGGAGCTCTTCGTGAGAAAATGCCTTGCCCAAACTGAGCATAGGAACTTGGTGCGCCACAACACCGAAGGCTTCTACAGGGGCTGCCCCCACCCGCTGCGTCGGCGAGTCCGGCGTGGTGAACTGAGGGAACTCCTCCTCGAGGCGCTGGAGCTCTCTCAGGAGCTCGTCATATTCGGCGTCGCTTATCTCGGGGCTATCAAGCACGTAGTAACGGTGGTTATGATAGTTTATCAGCTTCCTGAGTTTTTCTATTCTTTCTTTTGCTTTGGCCTCTTCCACGGCACTCCTCACCAAAGTTTTTTGAAAGCAAATCTGAAAGAAGTCTTTCCGTAGTATAACACAGTTCGATAAAGCTTCAAGAATGAGTTTTTGGAGAGCGTTTAGTAACATCTTACCAACCTCCTGAATCCCCCTCCTTCTTCTAGTGTCATTGCGAGCTCGCCAGAGGTGGGCGTGGCAATCTCACCGTATCTATTTGTACTTGCAGGCACGAGGGGATTGCTTCCTCGTCCTTCTTTCGAGAAGGACTCCTCGCAATGACACTAAAACCTTGCGGGGATACCCCCAAGGGAGAAGCTCTAAATCGTAATTGCTAAATTCTAAACAAAGAGGTAACTCTGTAATCCCCCCTGTATCCCCCTCCCTGAACGAGTCAGGGGCAAGTTTAGAAAAGGGGGAGCATGGGCCGTTCGCGGACTGTCCCCTACGGAGTCCCCTGTTGCTAAACGACCTCTTTTCAAAGCTTTGACAAAAAGATATTTTTATGATAAAAAAGTAGGCGAAGCATTTTATGGCGAAATATATATTTGTTACCGGCGGCGTAGTTAGTTCCGTAGGAAAAGGGATAGTCGCCGCTTCTGTCGGCAGGCTGCTGAAAAGCTACCAGATAAGTGTCTCGGCCCAGAAGTTAGACCCTTATCTTAACGTTGATCCTGGTACTATGTCTCCCTATCAGCACGGGGAGGTCTTCGTTACCGAGGACGGCGCAGAGACAGACCTTGATCTCGGGCACTACGAGCGCTTTATCGATACCAACCTTACTGCTGCGTCCAGCGTTACCACGGGGCAGATATATAGCTCGGTGATTGCCAAGGAGAGGCGGGGTGATTTCCTGGGCGGGACCATTCAGATAGTGCCTCATGTTACATCTGAAATAAAGAAACGCATCCGTGAGGTAGCTGAGAAGAGCGGGGCTGAGGTAGTTATTGTGGAGGTAGGGGGCACAGTAGGTGACATCGAGGGCCAGCCGTTCTTAGAGGCCATCCGGCAGATGCGGAACGATGTGGGGCGGGATAATGTTCTCTATATCCATGTCACTCTGCTTCCTTTTATCGGGTCAACCGGTGAGCTCAAGACCAAACCAACCCAGCACAGCGTCAAAGAACTTCGCAGCATCGGGATTCAACCCGATATCATAGTCTGCCGTAGCGACTATCCGGTTGCCGAGGAGTTCAAAGACAAAATTGCCCTGTTCTGCGATGTGGAGAAGCGTGCTGTTGTGGGTCTTACCACAGCATCCATTATTTATGAGGTGCCTCTAATTCTGGATGAGGCGGGATTGGGAGAAATCGTTGTCGATAAGCTGCGGTTGCCGGCAGCATCACGTGACCTCAGCGAGTGGCGGAGCATGGTGGAGAAAATGAGAAAGCCGAAGACGACAGTCTCTATCGCCCTTGTCGGCAAATACGTGAAGTTGCGGGACGCTTATCTGTCGGTAAGAGAGGCTCTGCGTCATGCCGCTCTAGACCACGACCGTGATGTGGAAATCGTCTGGATCGAGTCCGAGGAGCTTGAGAAGGATGGTGGTGAGGCACTGTTGCGCACGGTAAACGGGATAGTTGTGCCCGGAGGCTTTGGTTTTCGAGGCATCGAGGGAAAGATTAGAGCGGCGAGATACGCCCGCGAGAACAATGTTCCCTATCTTGGCCTGTGCCTCGGCTTGCATATGATGGTAATTGAATTCGCACGCCACGTGCTGAAGTCAGTTGAGCCTAATTCCACAGAATTCGATAAGGATACGCCTTATCCCGTTATCGACCTCCTGCTCAATCAGCGGGACGTAAAGGCAAAGGGAGGCACGATGCGTTTGGGGCTCTATCCCTGTCAGTTGGTGCCTGGCACTCAGGCTGCTGCCGCCTATAACTTGTCCTTGATCTACGAACGGCATCGTCACCGCTTTGAGTTCAATAACAAGTACAGAGAGGTTTTGGGCAAGGCTGGCCTTATTGCCAGCGGCATTTCCCCTGATGGCAGGTTGGTTGAGATAGTCGAGCTCGCAGGGCATCCCTGGATGGTGGGGACGCAGTTTCACCCAGAATTTACCTCTCGCCCCAACCGCTCCCACCCTCTCTTTCGCGACTTCATTGGAGCAGCTAAGAGGACTTTGAAGTTGGGCGATCAACGTCCTTTACCGTTGGAACCCACAGTGAACAATTGACTTGTTGTATATACAAAGTTGTATAGACAAAATCGTTAACTTATGCTATAGTCAAGGGGACTAGATGCGAATTTTCCTGGATACCGCCAATATCGATGAGATTCGCCAGGCAGCAAAGTTAGGCGTGGTCAGCGGAGTCACTACTAATCCATCTCTGGTGGCCAAGGAAAAGCGGGCGGATATGAAGGCGGTTATCCGGGAGATCTCCTCCATAGTCGATGGCCCCATCAGCGCTGAAGTACTCAGCCTGGAGCCACAGGCTATGATCCGAGAAGCAAGAGAGGTTTCCTCCTGGTCGCCTAATGTAGTGGTCAAGATCCCGATGTCGGCGAGCGGTTTGGAAGCTATCTCGATTCTTTCCAAAGAGGGGATTCGAACCAACTTAACGCTTTGTTTTTCTCTTAATCAGGCGATATTAGGCGCGATTGCAGGGGCAACCTACGTCAGCGCGTTCGTGGGCAGGCTTGACGATGCCGGCCATGATGGAATGCAGCTTGTTGCTGAGATCGTAGAGGTATTCGATCACTATAAGGAGAGACTGAAGACTCAAGTGGTCGTTGCCAGCATACGTCACCCCCTGCATGTTGTTGCTGCTGCTAAAGCAGGGGCTCATATAGCGACTGTACCTTACAATGTACTTATGCAGATGGTCAAACACCCGCTAACTGATATTGGCATATCCCGCTTTGCTGAGGATTGGCAACGCATCTCAAAGGCATAGGGCTACAATCCACAACTATGGCACTGAGGCAAGCACCTTTTATAGATTCTGTTCAATCTAATTATGGAGTAGGACCATGAATATCACTGAACTAGAAGTCAAGACCAAAGATGAACTTATGACCATGGCCAAGGAGCTCGGCATAACTGGCATCAGCGCTCTGAAGAAGGAGGACATTGTATTACGGCTACTTCAGGCAAATGCCGAGCAGCACGGGTTCTCCTTCAGAGGAGGCATCCTCGAGATTATGAATGAGGGCTACGGGTTTCTGCGCCAAGCTGATCTCCATCCCAATGCTAACGACATCTATGTATCCCAGTCCCAGATTCGTCGCTTTGCTCTTCGGACCGGGGATATCGTCAGCGGTCAGGTGAGGGCTCCCAAGGACGGTGAAAAATATCATAGCCTGCTTCGTGTAGAGACAGTCAACAATATGGATCCTGAGGCGACTAAAGATCGTCCATTATTCGAGCATAAGACGCCTATCTTTCCCAATAAGCTGATTAACCTTGAGACTACTCCCAACAATCTATCCACAAGACTGCTGAATCTCATTGCTCCCATCGGTCGTGGTCAACGAGGACTGATCGTTTCTCCGCCAAAGGCTGGGAAGACCATATTGTTGAAGCATATCGCCAATGGCATCATTGCTAACTACAACGATATACATCTTATGATCTGCCTTATTGGGGAGCGGCCTGAGGAAGTTACTGACTGGAAGAGGTCAGTTAAGGCGGAAGTGATTGCTTCCACCTTCGACGAGCCTGTTGAGGAACATACCAGGGTGGCTGAAGTGGCACTGGATCGCGCCAAAAGGTTAGTTGAATTGGGCATGGATGTGGTCATCCTGCTCGATAGCATCACTAGACTAACTCGTGCCTATAACCTGGAGATGCCATCAAGCGGACGCACGCTTTCCGGAGGAGTTGACCCGGCTGCTCTCTATTCTCCCAAAAGGTTCTTCGGTGCAGCCAGGAACACAGAGGAGGGGGGAAGCCTGACTGTCATAGCTACCTGCCTTATCGATACTGGCAGCAGGATGGATGACGTGATATATGAGGAATTCAAGGGTACTGGTAATATGGAGCTTCATCTCGAGCGCAAGCTCGCTGAGCGCAGGATTTTCCCTGCTATAGACATCCAGCGCAGTGGCACCAGACGTGAGGAATTGCTTCTCGATGAGAATACCTTGAAGCAGGTCTGGGTAGTACGTAGGATGATTACTCTCATGAACACTAACTCACCGAACTCTACTGAAGCTACTGAGCGCGTGCTGGAGAGATTATCCAAGACCTCTACAAACGCTGAGTTTCTCGCTACTCTCACTAAAGAGTTTTAATCTTCCCCTGTAAAGCAAGGCTCATCGTTGTTACCGCTTTACTTCGCTGCTATAATAGGAGCGATTTGCCATGAATTATCAGCGCATTGTGGTTAAATTAGGTACCAATCTACTGACCGCTGGGAGCGATCGTCTTAATCTTGAGACCATGGCTTCCCTGGTGGGACAGATAGCTAGGCTTCATAAAGAAGGTTTGGCTATAATTATTGTTACCTCAGGAGCGATCGCTGCCGGTAGACATCGCCTGGGGATTACTGAAGGGCACAAGGAAATCACCTCCAGGCAGGTTTTGGCCGCAGTGGGGCAGAGTCGGCTTATGGATGCCTATGATCAGCTCTTCGGTTGGCATGAGATAACTATCGCACAGACATTGCTTACAAGGGCTGACCTCTCAGACCGTCTCAGATACCTCAACGCCCGTAACACTTTGACGGCGCTTCTGGAACTTCGCGTGATACCCATAATAAACGAGAACGATGTTGTTGCAGTGGAGGAAATCCAGGAAACCATATTTGGTGATAACGATAATCTCTCTGCTATGGTAGCTAATCTTGTTGATGCCGACCTTCTGATGTTGCTTACTGATACCGCTGGCCTTTACACTGCGGATCCCCACCATGATTCTAATGCCAAGCTTATTGAACGGGTTGATAAGATAGATGCTTCCATCGAGAGCCTTGCAGGTGGAAGCTCGAGTGGTCGGGGCACTGGTGGCATGGCTACAAAGATAGAGGCAGCGAAGCTAGCTACTGCCTCGGGGGTGGCTGTGGTCATTGCTAACGGGCGAGAGCATGATGTCATTGCCAGATTGGCTAAGGGTGAGGCTATTGGCACTTTCTTTCAGCCGGTTGCGTCCAGGCTAGAAAGTCGCAAACGCTGGCTGCTGAGCCAGCTCTCTAAAGGGAAGATTTACGTTGATGTAGGAGCGGCGACAGCTTTGAGAAAGCAGAACAAGAGTCTGCTCCCTGCAGGTGTTACCAAGGTTAGCGGTGAGTTCGAGAGAGGGGATGTAGTAAATATATTTGATAGTAAGACTGGTGAAAAAATAGCCTGTGGCGTCTCCAACTACAGCTCAAGTGATATCGCTGTTATTAAAGGGGCTCGTTCGGATAGAATCACTGAGCTTTTAGGTTGCGAATATGGGGCTGAGTTGGTGCACCGCGATAATCTGGTGGCGCTTTAGTTCTAAAAGGAAGAGAGCATGCAATCCGCTACGAATGAGGTTGAAATTAAGGCTAAGGCGGCGAAAGCCGCCTCTAAGAAGCTTGCATATCTGAGCACTGCGGTCAAGAACGAGGCCTTGCTTGCCATCGCCGATGAGCTTATTGCCAAAGAGAAGGATATTCTAGCTGCCAACTGCCTGGATCACAACGAGGGCGAGAAGTCAGGCATGAGCGCAGCCATGCTGGACCGCCTGCTGCTGAACACAGAGCGGATTAAAGGTATAGCAGGCGATGTGCGCACTGTTGCTGCACTACTCGACCCGGTAGGGGAAACTTTCGAGATGCGTACCCTACCCAATGGGCTTCAGGTTGGTAAGAAACGTGTTCCTCTGGGAGTGATCGGGGCTGTCTATGAGAGCCGACCCAATGTTACTGTAGATATCTCTGTCCTCTGTCTTAAGTCAGGGAATGCTATCATTCTGCGCGGCGGCAAGGAGGCTGTACACTCCAATTCGGTTCTGGTAAAAATAATACAGGGTGCCGCATATCGTGCCGGGGTTCCCGAGGGAGCGTTGCAGTTCATCGAATCAACTGATCGCGCCCTGGTAGGACAAATGCTAAAAATGAGGGATTACATTGATTTGGTGATTCCTCGCGGTGGGGCTGATTTGATTAATTATGTGGCCCAAAATGCTGCCATGCCTGTGGTTACGGGGGGGATCGGTGTCTGTCACACTTACGTTGATAGGAGTGCAAATCTTGAAAAAGCGGCAGCTATTGTCTATAACGCCAAGGTGCAGAGACCCACTGTTTGTAACGCGTTGGATGCCATACTGGTTCATGCTGATGTGGCGAAGAGCTACCTGCCGATGGTTGCCAAGGAATTGGGCAGGGCCAATGTGGAGTTGCGTTGCGATGAGCGAGCCCTGAAAATTCTCAAGCCTTTGGCCTCGATCAAGGCGGTTCCCGCTACTGAGAAGGACTGGGGCAAAGAGTTCCTGGCTCTGGTTGCCGCTGTAAAGGTAGTGGATTCCCTGGAGGAGGCGTTAGAGCATATTGAGCGTTATGGCTCGGGGCATTCCGAGGCCATTGTGACCGAGGATTATTCAGCAGCGATGAAGTTCTTGGATGAGGTGGATGCAGCTTGCGTCTATGTCAATGCCAGTACTCGCTTTACAGATGGCGGCCAATTTGGGCTGGGTGCGGAGGTGGGAATAAGCACACAGAAGTTCCATGCCCGGGGCCCCATGGGCCTTAAGGAACTCACTACCTATAAATGGATAGTGCTGGGCAGCGGACAAGTTCGTCCATAGAGGAGGATTGATAATGGCAGAGTATCGGTTTGAAAGAGAATGCCGCACTGCACACTCTGAGGCTTATCTCATAGTTGCTAGTGATGAGCAAGTGGGCAAAGTGGATATCCATTTCACCCCTTCGATAGTCTACGCTACCCTGTGTATCGGGGAAAAAATGACCCAAGATGAAATTCAAGACCTTATTGATACCATTGACGAAGATTTGGTGATGTCGGCTGACGTTGCCCGCGATGATTTTATCGTGACTGTGTATCAGGGGCGAGAAGTCGGCGTCTTCAGCGATGAGGAGTTTGAGGAAGAGGAAGAATAAGTCCCAGGTATGGTCAAGCTCGCTTCTTGAGGATTAGAGAGCGAACAGCGCTCTCGATATCGGCTGCGGTTAGCCTGTGTCTTTTTAATAGCTCCTCAGCTTTTCCGGATTTGGCATAAATATCGTTTATGGCGATGAAGGACATAGGAACAGGCCGCTGTTCAGCTACAATCTGAGCCACAGCGCTGCCCAGTCCGCCCCGCCGCAAGTGCTCCTCTGCAGTGACAATGGCACCTGTCTCCATAGCTGCCTTTACGATAGCATCTCTGTCCAGTGGCTTGAGTGTGGACATACTAAGCACCCGGCAGTCGATTCCATCTAGCGCTAGGTTTTGGGCTGCTCCCAGGGCGGCAGCCACCATAATTCCGGTGGCAATCACAGTGATGTCTTTCCCTTCTCTCAAAGTTGCTGCTTTCCCCAGAGTAAACTTGTAGTCCGACGCATAGACCAGAGGCGTTTTGGGACGGCTAAGCCTTATGTAGAATGGTCCGTAGGTTTGAGCTGCTACCTTCACGGCCTGGGCTGCTTCTGTGGCATCAGCAGGGACAACCACGGTGAAATTCGGGAGGGGGCAAATCAAAGCCAGGTCTTCGATGGCATGATGAGAGGTGCCATCTTCCCCCACAGTGATCCCGCTATGGGTGGTCACGATTTTAACGTTCTGGCCAGGTTGTGCAACGCTCATTCGAATTTGGTCGAAGCAGCGTCCGGGAGCAAACACTGCAAAAGTGCTGACAAACACAGTCTTGCCTGAAGCAGCTAGGCCAGCAGCAATTCCTATCATATTCTGTTCAGCGATGCCGCAGTCGAAAAATCGCTGGGGGAACTCTTTGGCAAAGAGGCTGGTCATTGTAGACTTCGACAGGTCGGCGTCAAGGACAACTATGTCAGGGTTCTGTCTGCCCAGCTCAACGAGGGTTTTGCCGTAGGCTTCCCTGGTGCTCTGCTCCATAACTACTTCAATTCCTCAAGAGCCTTTTCCATTTCAGCAGGGGTAGGAGCCTTGCCGTGAAAATCTACATTGTTTTCCATGAAGCTGACCCCTTTGCCCTTGATGGTGTGAGCGATGATGGCGGTGGGCTTTCCCCTAACCCGCTTTGCCTCATCGAATGCGGCTATTAGCTGAGATAGGTCATGTCCATTGACCTCTATGGTATGCCAACCGAATGCCTTCCACTTCTCAGGTAAGGGCTCGAGGTTCATCACATCGCGGTTCCAGCCATCGATCTGCAATTCATTATGGTCAACGATTGCAACGAGGTTGTCGAGTTTGAAGTGGGCTGATGCCATCGCCGCTTCCCAAACCTGGCCCTCATCGCATTCCCCATCACCCAAAAGAACATATACTCGATAATCTCGGGCATTGAGGCGCCCAGCCAGCGCGATGCCGATGCCGAAGGAGAGGCCTTGCCCCAGTGAACCCGATGACATCTCTACCCCTCGTGTGGCGGTCATGTCGCAATGCCCTTGCAGACAGCTACCCAGAGTCCTCAGAGCAGCAAGTTCCTCTCCAGGGAAATAGCCTCTTTCAGCAAGAGCTGCATAGAGGATGGGAGCAGCATGCCCTTTACTGAGGATAAATCTGTCGCGCTCTGCCCAGCGTGGGTTGGCTGGGTCGTGTCGCAGAACCTTGAAGTAAAGTGCGGTGATGATCTCAGCAGCGGAAAGGGAGCCACCTGGGTGTCCGCTGCCTGCTTTGCCAATCATTGTAATAACATGACGGCGCAGCTTTTTCGCCGTTGCTGCCATTTCTTTTAGGGACAATGAAGGAGCCAACGCCAACTCTTTGCGCGGGGAAGCAATAGCCTCGGCTTTAGTATCTGCCGAGGCTTCAGGATTTATTCGTTCTTCTTTAGCTCCTTGGCCGGACGGAGACACTCGTACCTCCAGTAGACAATTATATATTATCCTTGTCTCCTCGTCTATACCTTGTTATAATTCTGCTGATGATTGTGGATTTTCATACTCATATCTTGCCACCCGGGTTTCGGGAAAGGCGTGGTCGCTATCTAGGGCATGACGCTTGTTTTGATCTTCTATACAAAGACCCCAAAGCTAAAATTGCTACTGCTGAGGAACTCGTTGCTAACATGGATGGAGAGGGTATTAATGTATCGGTAGTGCTCAACATCGGCTGGTCGAATCACGAGCTTTGTCGCGAAACCAATGACTATATTATGGAAGCGATAGCCCGTTATCCGAGAAGGCTGGTGGGCTTTTGCGCTGTGCAGCCCCTCGCTGGTGAGAAGGCTGTGGTTGAGCTTGAGCGTTGCGTTAGTGGTGGCGTTAAGGGGATCGGCGAGTTGAGATGCGACACGCAGGGGTTTGATTTTGCTGACAAGGATATTATGGAAGCAATAGCTCAGGCCGCGATGAAGCATCGTCTGATTATACTTACCCATGCTTCTGAGCCGGTGGGACATTCCTATTCTGGTAAGGGGAATATAACTCCTGGTCTTCTCTATCACTTCATAACCAATTACCCTGATTTGACCTTGGTGTGTGCCCATTGGGGTGGAGGATTGCCCTTTTACGCTTTGATGCCAGAGGTCGCTAAAGCATTATCCAATGTCTATTTTGATACGGCTGCCTCACCCTGGCTTTACCGAGACGAGATATTCAAGCATGTTACGGAGATTTTGGGGGCAGAGAAGGTACTTTATGGCAGCGACTACCCGCTTATGAAACAAAGCAAGCTTGTTAAATCTATCCGAGCACTCAGCCTTTCTGAAGAGGCCAAAAGCATGATCTTGGGAGGAAATGCTCAAAGACTATTGTCTTTAAGTTGAGCTTTGTCATGGAACCTATACGCGCATTCATTGCCATCGAATTGCCCAGTCAGATTAAGGCAGCCCTTTCTCAATTTCAGGATAACCTCAGAACAAGCAAAAACGCTTCGGTGAAATGGGTTGGCCCTGAAGGCATTCATCTCACCCTCAAGTTCCTGGGCAACGTCGATGAGGCTGAAATACCGGCGCTAACGAAGGCGCTCTCTGAAGCTGTCAAAGGGGTTGCTACTTTTTGCCTTGAACTTGGTAATCCTGGTGCTTTCCCTAATCCCCAAGCCCCCAGAGTAGTCTGGGTTGGTGTGGGGGGAGAGATAGAGCTGCTACGTGCTTTACATAACAATGTAGACCGTGTTCTTACTCCTCTGGGGTTCCCCCCGGAAAAGCGGGCTTTCTCGCCTCATCTCACTTTGGGGAGGGTTCGGGAGGAGGCTTCACCTGGAGAGAGGCGGCGTTTAGGGGAGAATATTGCTTCGCTGAAGACGGAGGCGAAGTTATCTTTCAAGGTTGAGTCCCTCAGCCTGATGAGGAGTAAATTAACCAGGGAGGGTGCGTTATATAGCCGTCTCGCTTCCTTTGCATTCTGTGGTAGTTAAGCTAGTGGTGCAACTGGATTAGTCCCGGGCTTCATGCTGATACCCGGATCAAGGAACCTCTGTTTGCACAGTCGGCGTCCAATCTCCGCCTTTCCACTTGAGGGGGAAGACCAGCTTTACAGTCTGCGCTGACCCTGACGTCAGGTAGACAGGTATCTCGTTATTCTTGGTCAGTCCATCTTGAGTGATGCTTCCGACCACGATCACGACACCATCGGCGCCCTCATTTTTAGCGGTGATATTGAGGATGGCGTAGTAGTTTTCGAACACGCCAGCAGTGGTGGCGTTCACTAACAACACTGTTGGTCTTGGCTTGCTGATATCAGATGCTGGTACAGAAGAAGGTTGTGGGTTTGTGTTAGCGCTGCCACCGCCGCCGCAAGCAGAAGCCATAACGGCTGCGATCGCTATTAGTATGATTACTCCTGCTAACTTCGTGAATTTCATGGTGGCTTCCCTCCGCTCGATGCTATCCTTTAGCAATCCTCTTCGGTTTGGCACCTGTCTCACTATCAGGCTAAGACCGTGGCAGGTTGAAGTCGGCCAAACTGCCTGGCGTTCTTCTCGACAGTAGCTGGCTTATCTGAGCCGAACCATCCCTGCGCTCTATGGAAGAGGCCGCGCCTGGCTGCAACGGTATCAGTCTCTGATTGAGGATGGGTATATGATGATTGTGGAGCTTGGGGCCTGCCGAACATGCTCCACTCACCAGGGCGATAGAACAGGCCCCAGTTAGCTGCTATCTTCTCGCTCCGAGTCTGGGGCTCGGCCGTGGCTGCTTCAGCAGTTAGCGACCCTGCCCATCCTCTCGGTTGGTAGAACAGCCCCCGGCTGGTTGCTACGGGATCACTCTGGCTTTCTGAGGGCGATGCTTCAAAGCCCTGGGGCTTGCTGAACATGGGCCATTCCCGCTGTCTGTAGAATAACCCTCGACTGCCTTCCAACTCGGTCACAACCGGAACAGTAACCAGCTCTGGCTGCATCGGCCTGCCGAAACGTATCCACTCGTTGGGCCGATGCAATAGAGCTTCCCTATGCATTACAGTCGGTGCAACTGCTGTTACCATAGCGGACTCGTTTAAGCAAGAGCGCATTGTTCCTCTCACTTCCTTTAGTTTGGGGAACATAACCATTGTCACGGCGAGACGGAGCACACCGGAGAGCACGAAGAGGGCTAGTATGTTATAACCTAGAACAGGTCTCACAACGCTGAGAAGATAAGCTCCTGTGAGTGCGCCCACAGCCATGAATAGCGTGGAAAGGGCCTTGTGGTAAGCTATATACTTCAACCGTTTCCCCAGGGGTGCGGCTTCGTAGATAAAGTTGCCACTGCAAAGGTCAAAACCTGCCCAGCATGCCCCGGAGAACAACTGAACCAATACAAGGTAAAGTACATTGTGCGACACCAGCCAGAGGAGTGGAACAAAAGGGATGGCGAAAGAGACAATTCTCATGACCTTGAGGTTACCGGTCTTGTCGGCGTATTTGCCCCAGAGGGTTACGATGAGCACTTTCGCCAAGAATTCGGTGGAGAACACCAGGGCAAAAAATATGTAGCTGAAATGCAAATCGCCCAGCAGGTACGGAGCGAAAAAGGGTGAGGCTATATATACAGCGAACTGGAATAAGGCAACAAATAGTATGAATTTACCCAGGTTTCTCTGTCTGGTCTCGCCCAGGAAGTCAAGGAAACCGAAATCAGCACCCTTCTCCGGAGTGACAGGAGTGTTATGGATTTTGGCGTAAACAAGAAAGCAGATGATGTCCGCTGCAAAGGCGACGAAGAAGAGCAGGGCAAAGCCGATCAGCTCCCGTTCATGGAACAACTCCAGCACGCCACTGAATATACAGAAAGTGCCAATGTAGACAGCACCCGATATGGCAGCCCTCAAGCCGAAGTATCTGCCCCTGATGTTGGCGGGAACAATGTCAGCTAACCAGCTACTGCGGGCGGGGGCAAGCAGCATGCCAGGTATCAGGTTGAAGATCCAACACGGTATGAGCCAGAGCGGATTGATGGGTTTGAAGAACAGCAGTATCGCGATAAGCGGGAGCCATCCGATAGCATCCAGAAAGGCCAGCAATAGAACAGCCTTTTTTCGGGACCCCATCCTCTGAATGACTGTGGGGACTTTTGTATAAAGGAAAGCTGCCACGAAGTTGTTCAACGTGCTCAACATGGCTACCGTCGAACTGCCTGCGCCAGCGGCCATCAGGGAAGCAGGTGCGTAGGCATTGCTTGCTTCTCCTACTGCCTCTGCTCCTACCTCGCCATGGAAGTATTTGAGGCTCTTTTTCTTTTCTAATTCTTCATTAACGTGCTCATCCTGCACATTTTGTTGCTTGCTCATGGTGGTCTGTCCTGATTCTAGCTTTTTACTGCTTCGACATTGCGGCCAGGGCTGCGAGGGTGAATTGCAAACTGGTTTAGTAATGGTCCCGCCCGGCTGAACAGGCCCACCATCTCGTCTGCCAGCGCTTCGGCGTCAGTTCCACATTCTTTGAGCAGTTGTTGTTTAGCCCAAACGCTGAACAAGTACCAAGCGCAACGCTTGTCATCTCTTTCTGATGATAGGAAGTCGGTGTGCAACACGTTGATCTTGACAGCATTGCCCCCATTGTCACTCCATGCCCTTAATTGTGACCTGCCCTCTGGAGGCATACAAAGGTCGGCTTGCAGGAAAGACAGTTGGTTGCTCCTGGGGGGACGGCTGCTGACGGGAACCCTAGTGCCAGGCCTTACGGCCGGCAAATCAATCCTCTGTATAAGATCGGGAGTTGTTTGGTCAGTGAGGACAATCTTCCTTTTGGGTAGCTCACCAGTCTCTTTATAACGCAGGAAGTAGCCGATGAATCTATCCACCCTGCTCATAATCTCGACCAGCCGGTTCTGGCGATATTCTTGAGTAACCTGTTTGATTTTCTCTGTTATCTCGGGCTCTAGCCCATGCAGAGCCTCAGCCAGTGCCTTGTAGACTTCGTCCTGAACTACAGCAGCTTTGTCTGCAGTACCCCGGAACTTGTCGCAACGCACATAGCCTTCCAGCCTCTGTCCTTGCCATGGCTCCTTCTTGAATTCCTCAAGTTCGGTCAGGGCACAGAGTCGTATACCAGCTCGGCCACAGAGGTCAATATTTGCCCCTTCGGCCTCGAAAGGAAGTGTATATAGCTGTATGGAAGCATTACCGAGAGAACTAAGGCTGATATTAGTGTTCAAAGTAGGAACGCCATTGAAAATTCGGGGCTCAACAGCCTCATAGCCGTGACCATCGCTAATTTGTATAGTGTAGATGTTTCGTCTCAAGTCATTAGCAAACTCGCGGCTCAAGTACTGTTTTAGCCGCCCTTTGGTAAGCTGGGGGGCGATCTCAGGAAGGATACCTATAAGGTGAGCCCTGGTGCCAGGTTTGCTCAGACGGTGCTGCGGGCATTGTTCGATTATCTGAGCTCTGCCCTCTCTCAGCCACTCTCTTCTCAAAACGAGACAGCTCGGCGTGTGGCCCCCGTTGAGTGAAGACAGGTGTAGCTCGTCTGCTATGAGTGCGAAGGCTAGAATGCCCACACCTTTCTCACCGCGAAGGACATGCTGTAATTTCTCAGAGTTGCCAATGTTTTGAAGTATGTGGCTCATCTTGTCCGAGCCGATGCCGATGCCATTGTCTTCGACTACTATCTGTGGTGGCCTGTTTTGTTGGTCTGAGGAATGGTCGAGGCGAACGCGGATGCAGCCATCGCTTTTACCTGCTTGTTCTATGGCGTCAGCCCCGTTCTCCACGAACTGCTTCAATGCCTCCATGGGACTGTGGCAAAGGTATGCCAAGACCTCGAATACCCGGCTCCCTGTCTGAAGTTTTATCTCAGCCATAGCTCCCTCCTTCTTACAGCTTTTGGTCCAAAACACGTGATTAATTATAGGAAGTGCTCTGTTTGCATTAGAGCACTAGACTGCTACCCTTTGGCCAGCTGGCTTAATGTCTATAACGCGACCATCTTGTAACATACACACTACAGGCTGACCCATATTCTCGAAAACCCATTGTAGGGAGAGATCGAGTTCTTTCCGAGGGTAGACTTTAATTTCGCCAGTGCGGAGCTGAATGCTGACCTTGTTCTCTTCAAGGCCGGCTAAACGTCCTGAAATTATGCTTTGCATTTCTCTATCCTCCAAGGGGGAGGGCCGAGAAAAGCGACCCTCTCCCCTCATCAAGCTAGTTTTGTTAAGGCCTGGGCGATGTCTTGAACTTGTTAGGAGCCGCTGCTCGGGAGTCACTGTTTTGAGCGCGAGATACCATCTGCTGCCTGCGATTCTGAATGGGATTGCGCAGGAAGGCTGGTATATCCATCTGGTCCTCATCCAGCAAGTACTTACGTAGCTCCTTCATTTCCTTTTCCATGGCTTCCTTGTTTAGCTTTCCTGGTTTGGCGTTGAAGCCAGTCGCGATTAGCGTTATCCGGACTTCGTTGGACATCTCAGGAGCGTAGTTCATGCCGAAGATGATGTTGGCACTTGGATCAGCCGCCTTGCGGATGATCTCTGCAGACTCTTGTATCTCAGCTAAGGTTAGATCCATACCAGCTGTAACAGTGAACAGTATGGCGGTCGCACCTTCTACCGAGGAATCGAGCAGAGGACTGGTGATACAAGCCTTTGCAGCTTCCACAGCCCTATTCTGACCACTGGCGGTCCCTATGGATAGCCAGGCTTGCCCCATACCCTTCATCACCGCTTTCACATCGGCAAAGTCCAGGTTGATTTCACCAGGAGTGGTAATGACCGAGGATATAGCCGAGACGCCCTGGTACAGGATATCATCTGCCAGCTTGAAAGCGCTATCTGCGGCTGTCCTGCGGTCGCAGAGATTTAGTATGCGGTCGTTGGGAATAGTAATGAGGGTGTCACAAATCGGCACCAACCTCTCGATACCTTGCTCGGCCTGGTCACGCCGATGCTGTCCTTCGAATGTAAACGGGCGGGTGACTATGGCGATTGTGAGAGCCCCAGCCTCCCTGGCAATGTCTGCCATAACCGGGGCAGCACCCGTGCCTGTGCCCCCACCCATCCCAGCCGCAATGAAGACCATATCCGCATCGCGCACAGCTTTGCGCAGTTCTTCTCGACTCTCCTCGGCAGCCATGGTGCCGAGCTTGGGGTCACCACCTGCTCCCATGCCTTTGGTTACCTTGGGGCCGATTTGGATTGAGGTGATTTTATCCTCGGACGTGGTGGTGTATGCCAAAGCCACGGCGTCGGTATTTACCGCATAGAGCTCTACTCCGGTTAATTTTCCTCTCGCCATGCGGCGCACAGCATTCGAACCGCCACCGCCCATGCCAAAGACTTTGATCTTAGCCGGAGGAGTTGATATCATATTACTTTCTGCCATCTTTATTACCTCCTTTAATCTCTATCTCTTTTATTTTTATTATTAGTCGCTAGTTCAAATGTTTATGTCCTGCCCCAGGGAACAAGCTGCCTGACAGACTTGACTCTATCGAAAACCTTGTCTCGTAATCCTGCCTCACTTCTTATCCAGCTCTGTTCCTGCCGCCAACTTTTTCCACTACAGAGCAAGATGCCGACACTGCTGGCGTAGGCGGCATTGTGAAGCTGGTCAGCCAGGCCGGACATAGCAGGGGGGATTCCTACGCGGGTGGGAAGCCCCGTGATCTCTTGGGCAAGAGTCCTTATCCCACCCAGATTAGCGGTGCCTCCGGTCAATACCAGACCCGCAGGAAATTCGGATACGTAGGCAAGGTAGCTCTGAGATTGCACCCGCTGCACTAATTGGGAAACGATCAGTTTTATGATCTCATCTACACGTGCCTTGACGATATCGCTGATGTCCTTCTTGTATATCTTCCCTACACCATCGAAGTTGACCTGTATCGCTGGCTCTTCTTTTGCGTCGGGGTCATCCTTTTCCGCCAGATTGCAGTGTTCCTTTTTGAGCTGTTCCGCCATCTCAACAGGTATTCCCAAACCAACAGATAGGTCTCTTGTGATCTGATTGCCGCCTACGGGAAGGACAGCAGTGAGCAGTAGGTTGCCATTCTTGTAGGCAGAGATGCCTGTAGTGCCAGCACCGATGTCTGCCAGCACGACGCCGGCATCGGTCTCGTCAGGATGGAGCACCGCTTGAGCACTTGCCAAACACTGAAGGACTAGTCCCTCAATAGTCAGTCCTGCTTTGTGAGCACATTTGGTTATGTTCTCGGCAGAACTCTGTGGTATGGTAACAATGTGCGTGTCCAGATCCATCCTGAAGGCGTGCATGCCTTTGGGGTCCTGCACGCCAATCTGAGTATCAAGGGTGTACTGTGTCGGGATCACGTGCAGTAGCCTTCTCTCCTCGGGAACGTTGATTTCGCGTGCAACTTTTAATGCTCTTTCGACATCCCCCTGGCGGACGGTGCGGGCATTTCTGCCTACACTTACTGAGGCACGATTGCCCTGGGAACTAATATTGCTTGCGCTGATCCCCAGATAGACAGAGGTTATGCCCTCTCCGCTGGTCTGCTCGGCCCTTCTTACAGATTGCCGAATCGATTCGCTGGCTTGATCGATATCAGCCACCAAACCTTTGTGTATACCGGCAGAGGGGGTTACGCCAATGCCTACTATCTGGATAGAACCTTCGGCATCGACATTTGCCAGCAGGCTGCAAATTTTGGATGAGCCCACATCCACAGCTGCCACCATTTTTTGCTTCATTTTTTTGGTTGTCCCCCTTCCTTTACTTAGTCTATGTCTATTAATCCTTCTCGCTCTTTAACTTTTTTACCGGGAATATGTCCTTCTTTTCACTAATTTTCTTCACATAACTTTCAGCAGCGTCAAATCATAACCTGACAGACAGGGAGCATTCCGCTTGCCCTCTGGGCCTGGCAGACGTGCCCTTCGCCTCCTTTCCAGCTTTGAAAATTGCTCGATGACAAGTATTCTGATCAGCTTGGATTAATGAGGATTAGCAATATCCTAACTACCCTAGGGGAGGGGTCAAATTTTTTTCCAGCGGACAAAGAAATGGCAAAAGGACGACAAGCTATTAGCCTTTTGGCAAAAAATATTTCCCCTGGAAAACCCCATGTTGGGCAGGGAATTGCAGCACTGTTCTTTGCCCGTGGATAATAGGCCTGAAAAACGTTATCGGAAGAGTGATGCGAGACTATTAGCAGGATAACCAGAACCTTCTGGTTCTTCGGAATAACGCTTGACTTTCTGAGAGATGGCATTACAGTTAGGAGAGCGCCAAGCTTTCAAACTGGGAAGAAATCTCTGCAGTCAGTCGGGCAGAGGAAGGTATTATTCAGGAGGAAATAGGTTGTCCAACTATTGCTTTTTTTATCCGGACATGATATGCTCTAGCCCGACATAGCTTCCGCCCAAGGGGGACATGTGCAGGGCAAACAGAGAAGGTTGACTGAGGAACGGCTGCCCCCTTATTTATCTTACCGGGAGTGGCAGAAGTTGCTCAGTGAGTTGTCCGTACATAATCCGCCCTCGCGCTTTGATTCCAGCTACTTTGATGCCCTGAAGACAACCAAGAGCTGCCGGTCTATGTTGAAGGGCACGCTTCTTTTCTTGGACTTGATGTCTGCCGACGGCATTCCTTCACCCCGATTACATCAGTTGGTCAAGTCGGACGGGGAAGCGCGACGAGCAGCCCTAGCGGAAATGGTGCGGAATGCCTATGGGCCCTTGTTCACAGAGGTAGATGTAGCGCGAACCACCCAGGCGCAGATGAAGGAATATTTTGATAGCCAGGGGGCCAGTGGCGACATCGGGCGTAAATGCTTGAGCTTCTTCTTCGCTATTTCTGCCGATGCTAACATACCGCTTTCTCCACACCTCAGGAAATCGGCTTCTAGGGGGAGAGGGAGGAAGAGTGCCATCGGTGAGGTACTCAAGCCAAGGGTTAGCAAGTCGGCTGACCCAAGTGGTAATGTGGAGTGGGAAAGGATGCTGCTCGAAAAATTCCCCAATTTCAACCCGGAATGGTCAGACGAGCTTAAAAAGAAATGGTTTGATGCCTTCAAGTTTTTGAAGAAAAGCCTTGAGACATCCGCTCCCCGGAGGAGAGCCTCTACCTCTAGACGCTGAGCCTAAGCTAGCGAACTTTCTTGATACTATTCTGTAACGGCCCCTGGAGTCCTCACCAGCAAGAGTGGGGTATTTCCAGCTCGCAGGACCCTTTCTGCTACGCTCCCAAGGGCCCATCGGCTGACGCCGGACCGTCCATGTGTCGTCATGGCAACCAAACTGGCATTGGTCTGATCGGCGAAATTTATGATCGCTTCGGCAGCGGTGCCGAACATAATCTCTGGCTTTGCGACTACCGCTCTCTGCTTTAGCCTGGTACTAACCCCCTCAAGGTAATCTCTGGCAAATTTCTTCATCGATTCTATTTGTTGCTCCGCGTAGATACCGTACTCAGGACCGCCGGCGGCGTAAATATGGTAGTCTGGTGCTATCACCTGGAGGAGGATGATCTCAAGTTGGAGCTTGGAGGCGAGTTCCTCGATATAGGGGATTACCGCTTCACTCTCCTTCGAGCCATCAAGTGTAACAAGTATCTTGCTTAGTATACTCCTCTCACCAAGCATATCTGGTCGGGCACCTTTGGCCCTTATGATTGCCATTGGCTGCTTTGTAGCTCTCAGCACCTTTTCAGCTACACTGCCCATAGCCCATCGCTTAATGCCGGAACGGCCGTGAGTTGACATAACAATCAGGCCGATATCCTCTTTGCCAGCATAGTCCACAATCTCCTCAGCAGGGTCGCCGACCAGGATTACTGAATCTACTTTGATTGTTCTTCCCTCTCGTTTATCGAGATACCTTTCGGCGTTTTGCTTTGTGGCCTCAACCATTTGCTGGAGGTAGAACTGATGCATGTGGTGATACCGGTCATCGGCTGATTCACTAATATATATAAGGATTATCTGAGAACCTAGGACTCCGGCCAGCTTCTCAGCGTATGGTAGAGCTATTTGAGCTAGCTCAGAGCCATCCAGCGGAACAAGTATTCTCTCGTACAAGATGTTCAACCTCCGTGCAAAACCGCTATTTATCCGGACATCTAAGATTGTAGCTTGACTCGTGGGAAAGAGCAATAGATATCGCGGGCGGTTCAGCAATGGGTGTACCAGGATGCGGAGTCACTTTTGAAAGAGTATGGGGGTAGTGGTTTGAAAAGCGTTTCCAATTACTCTTCAAGGTGCTCTTGACTTTATTTGCTGTCTTGCTTATGCTGAGAAAAGGAATGTGGTTTGCTAAGGGCGCCAAATCTCGATTTGGCTTGACACGTCACAGACACTGGTTTACAATCACCTGCAAACAGTAACGAATATTGAGGAGGTAGATGAATAATGGCTCCTGAGAAGTTGCCCAGGGTAGTTTGCTATGATTGCGTCAATCGCCATCATCTAGTGGCTGCATGTCCTAAGTGTGATACCGGGGTTTTGGTGACAACTTGCCCGGAGGAATTCAACGGCATCACGGAAGCCCTCTGTAACGACTGCAATGCGACCGTCGGCTTCTATGTGGTTATGAAAGAGCGTAGGGCTTGGCTTCTGGCAGAGCCTGTAGAAGTCGTGAGCTCTAAGCCGAAAAAAACAAGCCGCAAGACTCCAGAGCAAGAAACCTCCTCAAAATGAGGCGCTGCTGACATGCTCTGCCAAGGCTATATAACATGTAGGTAGTATTACAGTACTATAGTGATCGGCCTGAATTTTATAATGTTCCTGCAAGCAAGAATGAACATGAGGAGGTAGATGAATAATGAGCCCTGAGAAATTGCCGAAGGTAGTTTGCTACGATTGTGTTAACCGTTATCACCTGATAGCTAGGTGTCCTATGTGTGCTACTGGAACCATAATGACAACCTGCACGCAGGACTTTAACGGTGTCACGGAGACTAATTGCACGGAGTGCAATGAAGCCATAGCCCTCTATGTGCTTATGAAAGAGCGCAGGGCTTGGATACTGGCACAGTCTATAGAGATGGTAACCAAGCGAGTTACTTAAGAGCGGCCGGCAATTATCCGGTTTTATTAACTGGTGGAGTTAGCAACTCACAGGAGTGGCTAGAGACTAGGAATGGTCTCTTCCGCTCCTGTATAGCTTTAGTGACTTAGACCTCACGGGCTGCGTCCTTAGCTGCATGGCAAGAGCCGCTACTATTTATCGGTCCCACTATGGACCAATCGGCATATGCTTAGAGTCTCGACATTCGATGTGCATATAGAGTAGCTCCTAACTCCTATTCTAATTTACAGGGATTATGACCTATGTTATAATAATTAGCCTGTTGGATAAAATGGGGTGATTATATGATAGAGAAAGAAAAGAAACTTGCTACCGTCCGCCAATATCAGCTTCATGAAAAGGACAGTGGCTCAGCTGAGGTTCAGGTTGCCCTGCTCACCGAGCGGATAAATCAGATGACCGAACACTTCAAGATGCACGAACACGACCACCACTCCCGGAGAGGTCTCTTGAAGCTGGTGGGTCAGCGGCGCCGTCTCTTGACATACCTTAGTAATAATGATGTGAAGCGCTATCGGCAGTTGATAGCAAGGCTTGGTCTCCGCAAGTAGGAGAATTTTCTAGTGGGGCAATAGTAGGGAGGTTAAACTCTGATGACATATTCTTTCCAAATAGAGATCGGGGGGAAGCCCCTGGTCATCGAAACAGGGGCACTGGCCGAGCAGGCTAACGGCGCAGTTACAGTTACTTACGGTGAGACTGTGGTTTTGGTTACTGCGTGCATCAGCGCCGAACCCAGGGAAGGGCAAGATTTCCTGCCGCTTACTATAGATTATGAGGAGCGGCTTTATGCTGCGGGGAAGATCCCCGGCAGTTTTTTCAGGCGGGAAGGCCGGCCCAGCCAGGAGGCTGTGCTAACAAGCAGGCTCACCGATAGACCTTTGCGGCCGCTTTTTTCCAAGAGCCTGCGCAACGATGTTCAAGTTGTGGTAACTGTTCTTTCTGCAGACCAGGAGAACCCTCCCGATATTCTGGCTATTTGCGGTGCCTCTGCAGCTCTGGGCATCTCCAAAATCCCGTTTGGGGGGCCAGTGGCTGCTGCCCGCGTTGGTTATATAGATGACGAATATGTGCTCAATCCTACCTTCACGCAGCTTAATCAAAGCAGGCTGGATTTGGTTGTAGCGGGAACCAAGGATGGAGTGATAATGGTGGAGGCAGGCGCGAAAGAGGTGGCTGAGGATATTCTTCTCGGAGCTCTCAAGTTTGGGCAGGAAGCAAATCTGGAGGTAATCAAGCTCCAGGAGCAGCTTATCCAGGCTTGTGGCAAACCCAAAGTGGAGTTTAAGGGGAAAGAGCTAAGCTCAGAACTGCAGGTAAAGGTTTCTGGCATTATCCGAGATAAGATAGGTCAGGGGCTTATTTGGAAGGACCGAGCAGATAGAGAAGTTATTCTGGCCAAGCTCAAGGAAGAGATTTTAGAAAAGTTAGGAAGCAGCTACTCTTCCCAGGAGATCAGCGCTGCCTTTAATTCAGGGTTGAAGGAGGCAGTGAGGTCTCTCATCTTGGAAAAGGGTATCCGCCCAGATGGCCGCGGTGTAACCGATATTCGCCCAATTAAATGTGAGGTTGGGCGTTTCCCTCGCACTCACGGCTCGGGATTGTTCATCAGGGGACAGACCCAAGTGCTGACTATTGCTACACTTGGTTCTCCAAGCGAGGAGCAGCAGATCGATGGCATCGGTCAGGAGGAAAGTAGACGCTATATGCACCACTATAACTTCCCGCCGTTTAGTACCGGCGAGGTTAAGCGTATGGGCGGGCCAGGGCGCCGTGAGATCGGACACGGGGCACTAGCAGAACGGGCCTTAGTGCCTGTGCTTCCTAGCGAGACGGATTTCCCCTACACTATTCGTCTGGTCTCCGAGGTGCTTAGTTCCAATGGCAGTACTTCCATGGCCAGTGTATGTGGCAGTACCTTGTCC
>Ga0209777_10001337_pt1 | contig 36282 bp, 23 predicted proteins | sample FrelakmetHBP12HB_FD_187147 | JGI IMG/M metagenome (GOLD analysis project Ga0209777, IMG submission 187147) | Freshwater lake sediment microbial communities from the University of Notre Dame, USA, for methane emissions studies -HBP12 HB (SPAdes)... | ecosystem: Environmental > Aquatic >...
CGTAGAAGATATGATAAAAGCCAAAGAGTCGGCCAGGATAGAATATGTGAAGCTGGTGGACGCCAAAGAGCTTAAAGATATAAAGACAATAACCGGCGAGATCGCGGTAGCGGTCGCCGTATTTTTCGGGCATACCAGGCTTATCGACAACATAACGATCATGGTGAAATAGATGGCCGCGAATTTGCAGGACAAGGATGATATAAAATATAACGAAGCGCTGAAGAAGAAGATCACCAGATTAAAAAAGAAACGCAACGCCGTCATCATCACTCATAATTATCAACGCGATGAGGTCCAGGATATAGCGGATATAAGCGGCGATTCTTTAGCGCTGGCCCAGGCCGCTGTGAGGACAGACGCCGATGTGATAGTCTTCTGCGGCGTACATTTCATGGCGGAGAGCGCTTCCATATTGAACCCGGGAAAGACCGTGCTATTGCCGGTAGTGGAGGCAGGGTGCCCGTTGGCCGATATGGTGACGCCACAGAAACTCTGCGCGGCCAAGAAGCAGCACCCGGATGCCGCGATAGTCTGTTATGTGAATACGAGCGCCGAAGTTAAAGCGGAAAGCGATATAGCGTGCACTTCAAGCAACGCGGTCGAGATCGTAAGGTCGCTCAAAGAGAATAAGATAATATTCGTCCCCGATAAGAACCTCGGCAGATATGTCCAGAGCCAGGTCAAAGATAAAGAGATAATATTATGGGAAGGTTTCTGCCCGACGCATATCAGGGTGCAGGAAGAGGACGTTATCAAGACCAAGAAGCTCCATCACGCGGCGGAATTCATAGCTCACCCCGAATGCAATCCGGAGGTCCTAGCGCTTGCCGACCACATATGCTCCACAGGCGGGATGTTCACGTACGTAAAACAGTCCAACGCGAAGGAGTTCATAATCGGCACAGAATCCGGCATGTTGTATAAGCTGCAGAAAGAGAACCCGGATAAGAAATTCTATCTGCCCACGCAGAATCTGGTATGCGCCAATATGAAGCTGATAACGCTCGGATGGGTTGCGCATAGCCTTGAGAAGATGGTTTATGAAGTAAGAGTATCGCCTGACGTAAGAGAGAGGGCGCTAAAGACGCTGGAGAGGATGCTGCGAGTTACGGGTGAGAAGAAGAGCGCCGTTATATCGGGATATTAATAGTGTATTGAGTATAGAGTATTGTGTATTGGGTGAGAAGTTTGCTCTATACACAATACTCAATACGCAATACCAAAGACAGTAAATCTTATGCATAAATTAAAGGTAGGGATAATTGGATGCGGGACGATAGGGGCCGAGATGGCTCGCGCCTGCCAGACGGGCTTGAAGGACTATGTAGATCTCGCGGGAATATGTGATCTCATTACAGAAAAGGCCGAGTTGCTGCAAAAGTCTCTGAAAGGGAAAACACCTCTTTTAAAGCTCGACGATCTTATGAATAGATCTGACCTTATAGTCGAAGCCGCGGGAGCCGGGATCTCGGCAGAGATCCTGAAAAAAGCGATAGATTGTAAAAAAGACGTTCTCATAATGAGCATCGGCGGGCTCCTCGGCAATGAAAGCCTGCTGGATAAGGCCGAAAAGTGCGGAATTAAAGTTTATCTGCCCAGCGGGGCGCTCTGCGGTATCGACGGCTTGAAATCGGCTTCGGTAGGAAAGATAGATTCGGTAACTCTTACCACGCGAAAACCCCCAAAAGGATTGGAAAGAGCCCCTTACATAGTAAAAAATAATATAGATCTCTCTTCGATCAAGGAAGAGACCCTTGTATTTGAGGGAACCGCGAATGACGCGGTCAAAGGATTCCCGCAGAATGTGAACGTGGCGGCTCTTCTTAGTCTTGCGGGTCTCGGCGCGGCAAATACGCGTGTCAGGATAGTCACTTCACCTGGCTATACAAAGAATATCCATGAGGTAGAGATAAAAGGCGAATCAGGGGATATCATGACAAGGACGGAGAATCTCCCGTCGAAAGTCAATCCGAAGACGAGCCAGCTTGCCGTCTTTTCGGCCATAGCCACATTAAAAGGCATCGTAAAAAAAGTACATATCGGAACATAAATAATGAGAGATCTGACGAAGACAGGTGCATACATATCTAAAAGGATAGGCAAGGCTATTGCCGATTATAATCTGATAGAGGATAAAGATAAGATACTTGTGGCTGTCTCCGGCGGCAAAGATAGCCTATCAATGCTAAAATTGTTGAATGAAAGGAGAAAGTGGGCGCCGGTAGATTATAAGCTCTTCGTGGCGCATATAGAGACCGACTTCAGGTGCGCCGGATGCGTCCATACAAAGGAACTTAAGAAGATATTCGAAGATTACGAGGTTCCGCATCGTTTTGTGAAGATAAAGGTAAAAGACAAGAATAAGGCCACGTCGTGTTTTTGGTGTTCATGGAACAGGCGCAAAGCTCTCTTTACTCTTGCCGATAAACTCGGTTGCACAAAGATAGCATTTGGCCACCATCAGGATGACATTATAGAGACTCTTCTTTTAAATATGTTCTATCATGGAGAGTTCTCGGCCATGAACCCGAAGCAGGAACTGTTCAAAGGCAAGATCGTTATAATAAGGCCGCTTTGTTATGTGGAAGAGAGCGTTATAAGGAGATTTGCCAAAGAGTCGGGATTCCCGAGCCAGCTCTGCAGGTGTCCCAACGCGCAGACTTCGAAGAGGCGCATGATGAAAAATTTCATAAGCAAAGTCGAAAAAGACTGCGCTTATGCGAAGCTGAACCTATTCAAGACAATAGGCCGCGTGAACAGGGAATATACGCGGATAAAAGAAATAAATTAATAAAATATAATATGAAAGGAGGTGAATTTCATGGCACACAAGAAGGTTGCGAAGGTAGGGATAAAGAGGAAAAAGGGATATCTCTATTACGTTGACAAGAGAGGCAATGTCGTCGAGACGAAGATGGCGAGAGGCAAGTCTAAAGGCGGCGGCGGTAAGGTTATCGCTAAACCCGGCGTAAAGAAGATGAAAGGCTGTCTCTATTTCATCGATAAGGCGGGCGATGTATCGTGCGCTAAGATGCTGAGAGGCGGTAAGAAGAGGAAGAAGAGGTAATAACAAAAAAATGGGGACAGGTACCATAAATTTGTGGTATCTGTCCCTGATTTTTCTGTCCCACGCATATGGTAAAAGATTCTATAACGATAAAGGGAGCGAAAGAGCACAATCTCAGAAATATCGACCTTGAGATCCCGCGCGATAAACTTGTAGTGATAACCGGACTTTCCGGCTCCGGAAAATCTTCTTTGGCATTCGATACTATATATGCCGAGGGGCAGCGCCGTTATGTCGAAAGCCTCTCAAGTTACGCCCGCCAATTCCTGGAACAGCTCCAGAAACCCGACGTTGAGTATATAGAAGGCCTGTCTCCTGCCATAAGCATAGAGCAGAGGACGGCCGGATCGAACCCGCGCTCCACAGTAGGCACGCAGACAGAGATTTACGACTACTTAAGGCTTCTATTTGCCTCTGTCGGAACGCCGCATTGTCCTAAATGCAAGAAACCTATAACGCGCCAATCATCACAGGAGATAGTAAACCAGGTGACCCGTCTGCCGCAGGATTCGAAGATAATCATTCTCGCCCCGGTAATGAAAGGGAGAAAGGGCGAGCATAAAGATATTTTACAAAAGGCAAAGAAGGACGGCTTTGTCAGGGTAAGGATCGATGGTGTGGTCCATGAGCTGGAAAAACCTGTAGCGCTGGATAAGAATAGGGCTCATGATATCGAGATAGTTGTCGACAGGCTTATCTTAAAAAGCGACGATATCCGCAAGCGCCTGACCGACTCCGTAGAGACCGCGCTGGAGATAGGCAAGGGCCTGATAATAGTCAGCGCAGACAAAGACACTCTCTATAGCGAACTCTATGCGTGCATAGGCTGCGGGATCAGCCTTGGCGAGATAGCCCCCAGGATATTTTCATTCAATTCGCCGTATGGAGCATGCCCGGTCTGCGATGGGCTCGGCAATAAGATGGAGATAGATCCCGAACTTGTCATATCGGATAAATCCAAACCCGTGATAAGCGCCGTCGACGCGTGGCGGCGCGGAGGAAAAGGGTTATACCTCTATTACAGGCGCCTTTTACGCTCTGTTGCCCGCGAATACGGGTTCGACGTGGAGACGCCTTTTAAGGACCTCCCCAAAGATATTAAAAAGTTAGTCCTTTACGGGGAGGCCGAAAAAAAATGGGGCAGCTTTGAAGGCGTCGTGCCGAATCTGGAGAGACGGTTCCGCGAAACCGAAAGCGAATTCATAAAGACCGAGATAAACAGGTACATGTCCGTCCAGCCTTGCCCGGAATGTAACGGTATGAGACTCAAGAAGGAGAGTCTTGCGGTTACCATAGACGGCAGGAATATCGCCGAAGTATCCAGCCTATCAATAAAAGCTATGAAAGAATTTTTATCGGGCCTTGAACTTACTAAGACACAGGAAACGATCGCCCATCAGGTCCTGAAAGAGATCAAAGCGCGCCTGCAATTCATGATAAACGTAGGCCTCGATTATCTCACTCTCGACAGACGTAGTTTCACCCTCTCCGGAGGGGAGGCTCAGCGTATAAGGCTGGCTACACAGATAGGTTCAGGCCTCGTCGGCGTGGTCTATATCCTCGATGAGCCCAGCATAGGCCTGCACCAGAAAGACAATTCAAAGCTATTGGACACGCTGATAACCCTGAAGGACCTGGGCAATACGCTGATAGTGGTAGAGCACGATGAGGCCACTATAAGGAAGGCTGACCATATCATAGACCTTGGGCCCGGAGCAGGAGAGGACGGCGGGAGGGTTCTTGTCAGCGGGACCATCAAAGATGTGCTCGATTCCCGGGAATCGCTCACGGGAAAATATTTAAGGGGAGAGCTCAGGATAAAGATACCCCAAATGAGGAAGCCTTACGCCAAACAGAAGAAGCTTAAAATCATAGGCGCCCGGGAACATAACCTGAAAGATATAGATGTTGAGATACCTCTCGGGCTTTTTGTATGCGTTACCGGAGTATCCGGTTCGGGAAAGAGCACTCTGGTGGACGAGATATTATTCAAGGCACTCGCGAAGAAACTTTACAGGTCAAAAGAGCAGCCGGGATCCCACGAAAGGATAGAAGGCGCAGAGTTCATAGATAAAGTGATAGTCATAGACCAGTCGCCGATAGGCAGGACCCCGCGCTCGAACCCAGCTACCTATACGGGAGCGTTCGCGCCGATCAGGGATATCTTCGCGAAACTGCCTGACGCTAAAGTGCGCGGCTATAAGCCGGGCAGGTTCAGCTTTAATGTTAAAGGCGGCCGTTGCGAGACATGCATGGGTGACGGTATAAAAAGAATAGAGATGCATTTCCTGCCTGATATATACGTGCAATGCGAGGTTTGCAAAGGCAGGAGGTTCAACGAGCAGACGCTTGACGTAAAGTATAAGGGGGTGTCGATAGCCGACGTTTTGGAGATGTCAGTGGAGGATGCGCTCGCTCTATTCACGAATATACCGTCTGTAAGAAATAAATTAAAGACGCTTAATGAGGTAGGCTTAGGATATATAAAATTGGGCCAATCCGCCACGACCCTTTCAGGAGGCGAAGCGCAGAGAATAAAGCTCGCGACCGAACTGGCGAAGACGTCCACCGGCAGGACATTCTATATACTGGATGAGCCTACCACGGGGCTCCATTTCGCGGATATAGACAAACTGCTCGAAGTCCTTCATGCGCTCGTCGATCAGGGCAACACCGTACTAGTCATAGAGCACAATCTTGATGTAGTGAAGACGGCCGACTATATAATAGATCTCGGACCCGACGGCGGAGATGACGGCGGCGAGGTCGTAGCTAACGGGACGCCTGAGGAGATAGTAAGGAATAAAAAGTCCTATACCGGACAATATTTAAAAAGTGTATTAAAGGATTGAAATGGCAACAAGTTTCAATAAATTTCACGAAGTAAATTTCTATAAGTTCCAATCAGATAGAAATAAATTGAAATTTATTGAAATTTATGGAAATTTATTGTTGATAATTTCGATATTTATTTTAATTTTATGCGTCTCGCCCTCCTTCGCGCAGAGCGGCGAAACCCGGTCGATCATCCAGAAAGGGCAGGATGAAGAGGCGCAGTTCGCGTCCGCGAAAAAGACTTTTAGCGATGGCTTCTACTCGCTTGCCCAGGAGGATCTTGAAGATTTTCTGCATAGCTACCCGGCGACCGAGCATCTCTATGAAGCACATCTGCTTCTAGGGCGTTCCCTCTATTATCAGAATGACCTTAAAAGGTCATATAATGAATTTGATATTGTACTGAGCGCTCCGAACGCAAGCGGATTTGAGGACAGCGCCATATACTGGATGGGCGACATATATTTCAAAGGACAGGACTACGAGAAGGCCCTAGAATCGTATCAGAAGATCCTGGACGACCATCCGGCGTCAAAATATTCCGGATACGCCGCATATTCGAAAGCCTGTGCCTATTACAAGCTCGGGCTACTGGAGGACGCGATAAGCGCTTTCAGGGAAGTCGTCTCAAAATACGATTTCGAGAAGATAGGGATGGAGTCCCTCTTCAGGATAGGCGAATGCGAATATCTTTTGGGCAGGTACAAGGACGCCGAGAGGTCTCTCAATGGCTTTATCGAGAAACACCCTCTTTCGGAAAAGACGGCAGAGAGCTATTATCTTATGGGAGACGCCGGATTCAAAGAGGGCGAATATGATAATTCGATAAGTTATTTCAACAGGGCCATGTCGATATCACCCGAGGCCAAGTGGCGCGAATTCGCTTTATACAGGACCGCGCAGGGTTATCTTAAGATCAATAATTATGACGAAAGCGCCAAAAGGTTCGCGCAATGCCTGAAAAGTTCGAAGAATGTTTTTCTGATAAGCAATTCGCTTATCGGGATGGCCGTTGATTATGGGAAGAAGGGGAGCTTTCAGGACGCCCTGAGGGTCTGCGATGATATCGCGGCGAGATTTCCGGAGAGCGACGCCTCTACCGAAGCATGCTATATAAAAGCTAAGATACTGAATGATGAGAAAAGATATAAAGAAGCCGAAGAGGTCTGCCTTACAGGTATCGATAAGTCGACTTCGCCGTCGAAAGCGGGAAAATTATATTATGAGCTTGGGTGGGCCTATCTGAAAGAAGGCAACAGTAAACCCGCGCTAAGCCGGTTCGAAACGGCTATAGAGAACCTCAAAAACGAGAAGCTTATCTCAAGCGCGCTATGCAAGGCAGGCGATATATATGTCGATGCCGGCGACTTCGATAAAGCCATGGAAAGGTATGATGCGGTATTAAAGTCTTATCCGGACAGTCCCTGGGCCGATTATGCCCAATTCAGCGTCGGTAATATATTCCTCGCTGAGAAGAAATTTGACAGGGCGATAATCTCGTTCCAGAGCGCCGTTACGCACTTTCCTGGATCCGGCCTGAAAGAAGAGATAACATTTAAACTGGCGCTGACATATTTCTTCAAGGAAGATTTCCTCCGCGCGGCGGAAGAGTTCCGGAAGCTGCCGGGCATCAAGGCCAGGTTCTATCTAGCCAACTCTTTATACAGCATGAATAAGTACGAAGAGGCGCTGGAACTATTCAAGGAGATCGCTAAGGGCTCTTCCGACAGGTCGATGGCGGAGTGCGCTCAATACCAGGCGGGGTGGTGTTATTACAGGATGAATAAAGATATGGAGGCCGTGGACAATTTCGACGCGTTTCTTAAGAAATATCCGGATTCCAGATTCAGCCGGGACGCTTTAGCCCAATCCACCGCTATACTATCAAGCGCCGCCCAAAATTTTGATAAATGGAAGATGCCCGAAGACGCGGCAAGGTTATACAGGAGGATAGAAGAGTTAAAAAAGTAAGGAGAGGTCCTTCGGCTGCTCCTATTCGTCGCAGCCTCAGGATCAATTTTGCTTCGCAAAATTGGAGGTAAGTATGTGGGATCTGATACAAAAAGGCGGGCCGGTAATGTACCTTATAATGATACTGTCGGTCATATCGCTGGGCATAATAATAGAGAGAATATATAATCTGAACAGGGCAAGGATCGATTCGCAGAAGTTCATGGACGACATCATAAACTCCCTTAAGCATAATAAGATAATTGAGTCTATAGAGATGTGCAATAAGACGCCCGGGCCTATTGCCCATATAATCAAGGCCGGGGTATTGAAACACGACAGGTCGAAGCCTGAGATAAAGGAGGCGATAGACGAGGCCGCCCAACTCGAGATACCGCGCATGGAGAAGCATCTGCCCATATTAGCTACTATAGCGCATATCGCGCCTCTCTTGGGATTGCTCGGGACGGTGAGCGGCATGATAAAAGCCTTCCAGGTGATACAGAATAAAGCGGCCACAATGACGCCGGTAAATCCCGGTGACCTGGCAGGAGGCATATGGGAGTCGCTTCTCGCTACACTCGCCGGGCTGCTTGTAGCCATACCTACATATGTCGCGTATAACTATCTTGTAAATCAGGTAGATAGCCTGGCTTATGATATGGAGAGGAGCGCCACAGACCTGGTCAATCTCTTATCGTCGAGAAGGGACACGTATGAAGTTTAAGAGGCGGCTTAGGATAGAGAAAGGGATGATAGATCTCACTCCTATGGTCAACGTATTCTTCCTTCTCTTCATATTCTTTCTTTTTACATCGAGTTTCATATTCCAGCCGGGCATAAAGGTGAGCCTGCCAAAAGCCGTGACGAGCGAAGTTATGCGGCTCGATAACGTCACTGTAACAGTGACCGAAGATGACAGGATATATCTGGAGGATAAAGAGATATCCAGGGATGAGCTTGCGTCGCGCCTGAAGATACTGGCAAAAGAAAAGATGGGGTTACTGATAAAGGCCGATAGCCGGGCTCCTTTGGGCCGCATAGTGGAGATATGGGACGCGTGCAGGAAAGAAGGTGTCTCGCAGATCAATATAGCGACAAACCAATGAAATGAAAAGAGACCGCGTACTTTTATCAGCAATCTTATTTTCAGCCTTATGGCACTTATTTTGGCTGTCGGCGCTGTCTGTGGTGGTAGCGCCCAAGGATACCAGGCCACCGCAATTCTCGAGCGTCTCATTTCTGGGGCCCATATTGGAAGAGAGCGTATTGAGGGTGAACTCAGCCGTGCCTGCGCACTCCATCTCGGAAAAGAGCTATCTTTCCGATCTGGAAGACTCCTCCGCCGTTATAACGGAGAGATCCGGCCCGGACGTTTATGCCGAAGCCGGCCTTGATGCCGGGATCGATATCTTCGAGTCCTATGAAAGGATAGAGCCCCTTGCCATATCGGCCATTGACGGCAATAAGATGGAGCCGGGCAGTTCCCAATAATTATTTGTATTTACGGTATTATATGGTAATATTATGATAAGAGTAGATATAGCTACACTGGTATTCTTCTATATCCTGTTCTCTGTGGTAGCCATATTGGCTATATGGGCCATATTAGGGTATAGAAGCATGAGGAGCGTTTCGGGATCCGTAAATAACGCGGAGTTCGTCTGGAAGTGCTCCATATGTTTTCACGATTACATAGATAGCTTACACGATGATATATCAGTCTGCCCTCTTTGCGGCAGTTACAATAAGAGGAGCTGAATTAAGAAGAAAAGGTCCTTCTCCCGCCATGCTTCGTTATAGATTTGAGGCGGGATCAGGATCAAATTTACTTCGTAAATTTGGAGGGCTAATATATGATTACCGAGATAGGAATTACAGCCGGAGATATTTGGCATTACCTGGATACTCACGGTAAGGGCTCCCTCAAAGAGATCGCCAACGCGATAAGTACCGACAGGGACAGGGTCTTGATGAGCATAGGGTGGCTGTCGAGAGAGGGCCATGTTATAGTCGAGACCTCGGGGTCCGATTATCATATATATTTAAGAAGATAGCCCTTAGGCTTCGCTCGGGGCGTACGCCTTGAGCGAAGCCAGGGATAGAAAGGCAGGCTCATATGGCCGAAAATAAGATTACGCGCGACGAAGAACAGGTGCCGATAGTTCCTCCTCTGAAGGTCATAGATCATAAGACCATCAATAAGCGTTTCGGATGGTGGTCCGCGGTGGTCCTATTAGAGAGCTATGGCAGGAAGCAGGTATGTTTTTATCTCTGGCAGAAGAAACCCGAAGGCGGCTGGAAGAGGAAGCAGAAGTTCGCCGTGCATAATCAGCAGGACTGGGCGCTGATCCAGGAAGCCGTCGAGCCGATGATAGATAATCTTACATAGAGATAGGTTGCTGCATCCCACCCGTGTTGTGTAAAGAAGAGCGAGATCCGTTCTTATCCCATGGCTGAAAAATATCTCCTTATAATGGTCACGTGCGCGTCCGGGAAAGAAGCCCGCAAAATATCCGAACGGCTTCTTGCGAAACGGCTAATTGCGTGCGCCAATATACTGCCGAAGATAAGGTCGAGGTTCCGGTGGAAGGGAAAGCTCGACAGCGCCGGCGAGTTTTTAGTTATGATGAAGACGGTAAGATCAAATTTTAAGAAAATAGAAACCCATATAAAGAGCGTCCATAGTTATGAAGTTCCGGAGATAATAGCGGTGCCTATATTATTAGGAAGCAGAGATTATCTTGACTGGATAAGCCGGTCTATTGTATAGTGTTTCCAAGAATGTAACAGATCAGCTATTAAAACTAATCTGACGAATATGTAGCCCAGGCTTAAGCCTGGGCTACATATGGGATCTTCTGATAGCTGAACTGTTACCTAAGAATTGTAAAAGTGGGGATGTAGCTCAGTTGGAAGAGCACCTCGTTCGCAACGAGGGGGTCGCCAGTTCGACTCTGGTCATCTCCACCATGAACCATTCGCAAAAAATTCTGTCGAATTTTTTGCTCAGGTTCATGGCACGGCCATGTTGATTTTTTGCGAATGGTGAATGCCCTGTACCGGAGGCTATCGTTTAAGTGTAGGCCGACTGGTACAGGGCAATTCCATTGTAACTTGCACAAAATGGGGTCTGACCCAACGTGTGTATTTCGCATTGATTGGGTCTGACCCCATTTTTCTATTCATTTGTTAAAAGATAAAACATTTAGTTATTGTATTTGCCTTGGGTATAATTATATGATAATCTCTATACTTAAGTTATTACAAAGTAAGATAACTATCAGGATACTATATTGTGATAAAGAATATAATATTCAGAAGGCCAATTGCGATAGCGTTACTACTGGCATTTATGCTCCAGGACGTAGTCTTTGCCAATCCTGACATATGCCGACCCGCTGCTTCTTCCAACACACTTGCACCCGGGAACCTCTTTACCGCGACAACTCCTGAAGATATCTTAATAGGAGAGTTAAAGCTCACGAGTACCAGCATATTGAGAATGCCGGATAGGCATCTCTTTATTCCTATAAAGGGTAGCAGGCTGCGCCTTGATCTGCATATTAATCCAGAGGATGAAGAAGCTATAGCTGATGCAGCTATTGTCAAATGTGTAATACTGGGCGGAGAGCATCCCGTATTTTATAAAGCCGTTGTCCCTCATGACAAGGGAAAGGATATAGTTTTAAGCCCATTAAAACAGGAGATATCGCCGAGGCCGCAGAAAGCAGGCGCCAAAGATATTATAGCTCCTGCCGTAAACTCAGGCATGGAACCGCAAGCGTCTCCAAAGATAGGAGAGGGCAAACAAGTTGTGCCTGCCGCGCCGGCCATGCCGCGACCGCCCGCCGCGGCGCCGGCGCAGCCGTCCGAGACAAAGATCGCGCCGTCTGATATCAGGAGAGGGGTGCCGGAAGGCGCCGAAAACGAAACCGATAGAAAACTAAGAGAACTACATGCTAACGCGCCTGCCGGAGAGCAGGGCTCACCGAAGGACGCTTTGCCGAATACTGCGGGTACACCTCCCAGCGCAGCTTCGCAAGCGTCTCCAGAGACACCGAAAAAGGCGCAACAAGAACCGCGCAGCGGATCGGCTTCAGGCGATGTCATAGCCGCTGCACATAGAGGGACAGTTACAAAAGCAGTTTCATTAGCGACCCGAATTAGACTTATCAAAATAAAATTTAAGGCGGGATTATACAGCTTTATTAAACGAATGGCCGTATGGTTTATCATGAACTGGTGGCCGTTCAAAAAGTTCAATGGCGCGGATATAGGGACCGCCGTATATGCCATTGGTAATCAGATACATGGCGGTATGGGGACAGAAAATCCCGACTCAACTTATGCCTGGGCCATGGAAGCCGGTTTCGATGAAGAATCGGCGGCCATCATTGCCGCGAGTGATATGGACGTCGATTGGCTCTCGATATTATTTCTTACCGCGCCTAAACCTTTGTCTTTCCTTCGGAGATTCGTGCCGGAATGGTATTTGAGGCGCCATTATAACCGGCCAAAGCCGGGAGAGACCGCCGATACGCGCGATTCAATAGCGAACGAAGCGCTGAATGATGCAATAAGGATAGCCAGGGACAGTAATAATTGTTTTGATCCAAGGGCGCTCATAGCATTGGGAAGGGGGCTTCATTCGCTTCAGGATAAAGCTGCTCACGGAGACCGGGATCTAAGCCTGGACCGTATCGAATGGGATTCGCCGAAAGTGGACGACGTGGATACGAACGGAAAAGTTACCTATGGAAACACAAGGCTAACAGAAGTAAAAGAGCTTACGATAGAATACCTGGAAGCTTACTTAAACGCTGTAAAGGTAAATAATAATGCCGGGTTTACTCCACGAGAAAGCGCTTCCAAATTCAAAGTTAGCACCAGAACCGCAAAGCCTGAAACATCACTATATTTTCCGACCGGGCTTGAAAATAGCGGTATAGAAAAGAAACTTGAAGATAGCCGCAAGTTGCTGGCTGCTATCGAAAAGCAGGGAAAAGAATCTTTCCCTAAACATCTGCGTAAATCCGACAATACCCTGTGGACAGATATCCAGCCCGAAAGTGACATACCGTCTTATAAAGAGATGCTTGCTAAAGAACAGGTACAATCCCGAGTATTTATCAGCTCGGGAGCAGTGCTGGCCGTTGCGACCGCTTTTGAAACAGGAAATGAGAAATATTTGGATAGCGCGTCTAGTATCATCAAATCAGAAGCAGAATATGGTTTATGGGGAATGCACCAGACGGATGCCAGAGACGCGCGCCTCTCCTTTGAAGCGATGATGAGAAGCTATCTCCGTACATGCGAAAAGAGTGAAGCTCGCAGCTTCCTGGCAGGCCTATTACGGAAAAATTTAGGAAATAACGGATTAGTATTTATGATAACCGCTCCCGGCGCATTAAAGGGCGTGCACTCAGCGAGACTGTTTCACGAAGAAACTCCCTCTGGCCCCGCAAAGGATATAATAGCCGTAGACGGTCGATACGCGGCCGCCCTGGACGATCTGAAATCCTTGTATGCAGGCAAAATTCTGGGTTTAGAATATGATGAGCAAAAACTTGTCAGAATAGCATACCACCTTCTTCTGGAGCGCTTCGTCCACGAGGCAGGACACAAGCGAAAAGGCGAATACAGCGATAACCGCTCTGAAGAGGAACGCGCCATCAACGAAATAGATAAACCATTCCTTCTTTTAAACCCTGGCAGAAAGAGAGAGATCGATGAACTCTTCGATCGCTTAAAAAATTACAAAGGACTAATAGCCATAAAGCGCGAGTTAACGGCCAAGAATAGGTTCAAGGCGATATCGTCTGGCAAGCCTCGCGCAATAAAGTCTTTTGTCAAGAAGACGCATCCTGCGGGGAAGAGTGACGCGCTCACTATGGCTGATCAACTTTTGCAGTCGCATAAAATATCGCTTTCCGTAGGATCAGAAAGCAGGGACTTCCACGGGCTGCCGTTCCCGCCGAGGGATCTGGCAAAGCCGGATGAATCGCCGGCATCAAGCGGCCCGACCGCGCCGCGCAGTTCGCCATCAAGCATAATGCCGAAAGGAGCATTTAGCGTATATCCGCCGAATGTAAAGCGTTTCGTCATAGATGAATTGTCAAATTTGAATAAGCCGCGCATGCGCGTTATCGATCTAGGGTGTGGCGCGGATATGTATCTTGCCGGCCAGATAAAGTTGGCGTTTACCGGATCCGAAATATGCGGCATAGACCTTCCAGCGCCCGTAAGGCGGCACGCAGGGACGGCGGATGTTAAGTATATGCAGGGCTCCATGATAGACCTAATGGATGGTCTGGGAAGTTCCTCATTCGACGCCGTAATATGTAATTTTGTGCTTCCGTATTTATCGGCGGATGAAAAGAAGAAGGTGCTGGAGCAGGCGAAGAGGATATTAAGTCCCGGCGGCAAGATCATAATAGTTCTTCATCATCCCGCAAGCGGGTTGGCGGAACTCTCGCAATGGAATCTGGAAGCGCTTTCCATAGAATTGCAGAGGATGGTCGCCGAAATGAAGGATGTAACGAGCCGGATAGATAAACTGCGCGCTATAGTGAATAGATGGGAAAAAGCAACATTTTTTAGGGGCATAAAGAACCCAAAAAAGGCTCGCGACAAAGCGCGTAAAGAGCTTGTTGCCGCTGTTAAACGCAGAGGTGAGATCTCAAAAGATATTAGCTCCTTGAATTTCTCCATAAACCTGCAGAGAAATGTTCTGAAGCATAAATTATTAAGTGATGAAACAGAGATAAAGAAGTTCTTTGAAGACGAAAACGGCATCCCGGTCTCGGATATCAAGACGCTTACCTTCGATAACGGATCGAATATACCTTTGGCTTATGGAGTAGTGCTATGCCCTGTTATGGCTACCAGCCCGTCCGCATCGCCTGCGCCGCAGCCTGCAGGCAAAAGTGGTGCCCCGGAACCGCAAGGCGGGACTCCCGACGGGTATATCATGCAGGGGAAGGAAGCACTGACCCATATGCTTAAGAATATTGGTCAGAAGGACTATGAGGATGCCACGCGTGAACCGCAGATAATCGCCGATATCGATGCTATAAAGAAACTCACAGGTTATCAAAGTATAGAGGAGGCGCTAGGGAGCGGCAGGCCTGTCAGGATCTTTGTAACAAACGCTGTGATAAGATCCGCGGATGATTTCTCGTTCGGTTTCTTTTCTCATGCGTCTAAGGTCAGGGAACAGATAGAGGCCATTATAGGGCCTGAAGGGTTCCAAAAAATGTTCCCGGAGACGGAGCCTACGTTTGTCCTCGCCGCCGATATACTTGTCAACCCAAACGCGTCTTTACGCCGGGATTACATTTTGCATGAGCTCTTGTGCCATAAAGGCCACTATAAAGCGATATTCGAACAACAGAGATGGTACCCGAATAACTACGGCATACAAAAGACAGGCGACAGGAGGTATATGCCGGGATTTGAAGGCGATGAAACGAAACCGTTCAAGGGCATCCTGGGAGAATACTTACGAGAGAGCATAGTAATGACGACAAGAAATCCTCTCATGTGGAATTTAGTGCACGACATTAAGAATAAATTATCAAACTGTAGCGCGTTTTGCATAGCTATTCAAAAGAAAGATCCCTTAAAAAAAGGTCTCTCATTATTAGATGAAGAATCAGAATATATTAAGGAAAAGATAGGAGAGTTTTTTAAAATTTCTCATCATATTGAAAAGCTCGCGGGAAATTATTTGGGAGAAAAAGGAAGCCTGGATGATCTGTTATACGCTATTAATGACAGGATCGCCGATTTCATACGCATTAGAAATAGTATTGAATCATGGATGGAAGAGCGTAGCCTGCCGGAAGGCCGTCTCAAAAAGGACATGGAGATAATTTTAGAAGAAAGTACCATAGCGATCGAGAATATGAATAGCTTGATTCATTGGCTCAATTGGCCGGTTGAAAAGGTGGAGGTTAAGCGATTTCTCAGAGACGCTGTGGAGAATGCCAATAGGATTAAAGAGGTCACGGATAAAGGGATCCAGGTTAAATATGATGAAACTGAAGGCATAAAATATGAAGGAACTGCGATATTGACTTACAGGCCTGTGCTTGCAATGGCGATATATGAGTTTGTAAAGAATGCGGCGCGGCATAGCGGCTGCAAGAATGTGACTGTTACGGCTGAACTTACTTCAACCGGCGAGCTAAAGGTCGCTGTGAGGGATGACGGTAAAGGCATGGCCAGGAAGACGCTCGAAAAACTGTTTAAAGAGGCATTTGACAAAGCGGCTGGCGTGTCAGAAAGCACGGGCCACGGCCTTCTGTCTTTAAAGTCAGCCATCGACTCTGTAGGCGGCAACGTGAAAGTATTGAGTGTGGCCGAAGATAAAGCAGACACGAAAAGCGTCAAGATAAAAAAGAAGACAGTGTTGGAGCTATCTGACGGTGTCGTCAACGACTCTAGCGTCATAGATACAAAAAATACGGGCAGCCGCTTTATATTTACTTTGCCCGTCAATGGCCCTATCAATACGTGTAATATACCTCGTATGGCCGATCCGCAGGTGGTTGTATTGAGCGGCAATATGGGCTCGGGCCGCAGGACCGTCGCGCATTCAATAGCGGCAAGGCTTGGCTTGCGTTATGTCAATGCGGGGTTCATCTTAAGGGCCGCACTCTATTACTTTATCAAGGAGAAGATGGAAAAAGGCTGTAACGAGAAAGAGTTTGCCGCGTATTTTAAAGATTTTATAAGCAGAGGCAGGCTTGATTATTCTGACGAACCTGTAAAGATAGACGGAATTGATACTACTGTTATAGATAAAACTACTCATCTCTCTCTGCGCGATGAAATAACTATTTTGATAGATAGATTCGAAGGCGGCAAATACAGAAAACTTTTGGATGAAGTGGTCAAGCAGCAAGGCGTGCAGGAGACACTTAAAGAGTTCATAAGATCCCTGGCTCGCAGTGACGGCGCAAAATCCGGTAAGTATAACGGCATCGTGTTAAGGGCTACGGACCCTATAATAAACGGCAATATTAACGCTATAAATATAGAGCTTAACGCTCCGACCTATATAAGGGCATTGAGAAAGAAGCAGGAGATAGGCAGGATAGAGGAGCTGGATCTTCTGACGGGCCGCAAAGAGCGCTCTTATCCGCCTGGGCTGGTATACAAAATAGATACTTCTTATATACCTGTAAGAGAAGTTGTGGATAATGCGGTAGAGCACATACTGCTGAATATTTCCGTGGAGGACGGTTATCTCCGAAAAGGAGAAAGAGCGTTCAGACAGATGGTGGGCGATATTTCGGTTATAGCGGCAAGAGAGGATGCGGATAAAGCAAGAGAGGATGCGGATAAGGCAAGAGAGGCCGCGGCTAAAGCAAGAGAAGAAGCGGTTATGGCGGCGGAACACGTAATTCCCGCGGCGCGAGAATTCAGACACGATCTGATTTTAGGACATTCAGGCAGAGCTGAAATTTTAAAAAGATTAGAAAGTGCCGGCATACCTTATCCTAAAACTATGTTTCCGATAATCATACGAAGTTCGGTCTTAGGCAAGAAAGAGTTCTGTCTCGGTTTCTATTCGCATGAGCCGGGGATAAAAGAAAGGCTCATAAAATATTTGGGCGGCGAGAAAGAGTTTAAAAAGATGTTCGGTGACGGCGCCATAGTGCTTTCCGAGGACGTTATAAGAAGGAGCAAGGAGGAAGTATTGGCAGAATATATCTTCAGGATAATAGCGGGGGCCGGTTGCAGTTATCCGCCAAGCCCGAGGCTTGAGACAGTGTTGAATGAGGTTGTTGAAGAAATATGCTCGCGAAATGCCAACAGAACCGATCATAGCGAACTAGAGAGAATATATCCCAGAGATTTAACAAGAGCCGGCGATGAAAATTGGCAGCTGGATAAGCTTTTAGATAACGCCAAAGCCAAGCTCACAACCATTAAAGAGATAAGTATATGTGCTGTCATAAAGGCCATTATCGTGATCCAGACGACAGAGGCGCCCATAGCGCCATATGTTGTATACAAAATGAAAAATTTTCTTGATATGAAAGCAGTGGAAATTCTCTTTAAACAAAATTTGCCGGAATTCAATATATCCGATATAAAAGCATATCTTGATGGGTATTTTAACAGCATTAGACTGTCTGAAGATAGCGCCGAGCTTACGGCTGAGCTTCGCCGGAAGTTAAATGAGCGGGGATTAAATAGGGAATATTTAGGGAGAATATATGAAATAGCATTGCGTAGATTGGCATCGAGCCAGATGCAGCATCTCTTCGGCAATTTTGTCACGCCTATTTCCAGAGTGGCAGATCGTTTAACGGAGAGGTATCCGGCATATAATGCTTTCTTCATTTCTATTGTAGAAGGCTGCGGGTCTATAAGCAAGAGATTAAAAACAGATCTATATGACAAGAGGCCCGGTGAACCGATCGATCTGCCCGGTATATTAACAGCCACCAGGATAATAGCGGTTTCTATGAAAGGCGAAGTTGATAGGTTCAGCAACGAGAAACTCCAGCATATGCCGCGTGACGAAAATTTGAATAGCAATATTGAGCAGATTGCTGGAGTTCTTAATGAATTCATCGAAATGTATGACAAGCTTCTCGCTGTGGTCAGACAGGATATAGCCTTCGAAGAGCAGCTTGAGAGAATAGAATTGGTTATAGGCAAATATTACCTCAAAACAAGGAAGGAAGTTAGAATTTCGTGGTTGGGAGGCATGAAGCCGTTGCCGAACAGAATAACGCCGGCGTATGCGGGTGAGCCTATCGAAGTGACCGCTTCTGTCTGGGTGCAGGGTTTTACCAGCGGAGAACTGGGTGATTTTAAAATTAAAGATTTTTTACGTCAGTTTGTTGAAGTTGAAATATGGACGGACATGCCAACGCCTTCCAACCTCTCTAATGATATGAAAGCTATTCCTATGGAGTATACGGGTAGAACGATTGGCACGGAGGGCCATGATTATGAATTTAAAGGAATTATAAATACTGAAAGTGTCCAACCGGGACAATATAAGGTAACTGTAAGAGGCAGAACGAAGAATCCTGAAGGCAACTCCGGTTATATTTTTGCGGAAAAGACCAACCCGCGCTGTTTTGATTCAAATGCCGTTCTAAATTTAATGCCGGCTCGCCATGCCCCACCCGCATCCCTATTCGGTAGATCGCGCAAGATAGCGCTTGGCGTAGCGCCGTGGGTTGAGGAGCTCGCGAGGCTCGGCGCGTATTATTTAGGGAATGACTTTTACGGCTCTGCGGTCGCATGGGCATTTCTCGGGGTCTTTACCGCTCTATTCATCTCTGTGCACTACCTTCTGTATTATGACGCATACAAGGCCGCATATATCGATGATTATAAAGAAGCTCATTCCGGCAGGGCTCCGCCCGCCTATCGCCTCTTCTTCGGCATCCTCAGAGCACCGCTACTTACCTGTATAGCGTCTACCGCCGTAATCATGGCAACATTCTTTGTGGAAACATTCTTTCTCTTGTCCGGGACTCAGACTCAGCTCATTCATAACATAATTCCCTTCTTAACCAATTGGTATATGCATTACTGGATCAATGAGTATGCGCTTGAAACTGGCAGGATGCCGGCGAGCGTCATCAATCCATCTTCCGGTAGAATCTCATCACCTGAGGAAGGCAGGATTGCCCGGCTCATAAAGGATTTGGCCGCTGATGGAAAACGTCTTGAAGCGGCTCACAGGTTAAAAGAGATACATAGGAGAGGTGAGCTCCCCAAAATAGATGTAAGGACATGGGCTAAAGACTGCGGTATATTGATGAATCCGGATGGTACAAAAATCCCGGATGCGGAAGATCTGATAAGGCTAAAAACTGACTATGGGCTGATAGACGAGGATAAAGAGAAGATAAGGGCGCGAATCGGAAGGATGACCCATTTGGAACTTTTGGCAATTGCCAAAGAAGTTTATAAAAAAGAACCTACCAAATGCCCATTAAATCTTGATATAGATACCCATCGTATCGGCAGGCCGCAATTGGTCGCTCTTCTTAAAAACATATTCGTTCCCGATGAAGACGGTACTATCTTCGGGAGTTTTCTGACGAGGATCGAGGATTATGAGGATAAGACCATATTTGACCTGCCTATATGCCCGGACAATATTAATGATAGTGAAATGTTCAGGGCATTTTTGGAATGGTTCGTTGCTCCGGATGGCCGCGCCCCGCCCGGAGGCTATTTTGAATTAGCTGCAGAGAATGTCAATATCGCAAACCACTTTGAAAATCCGCATAGATTTATCCCGCTTATATCCGTAATAAGCCGTATGCTGTATCAGGGGCAGGCCGCAAGCCCTGACGATGAGGCCTCCGGTCAAAAGGCTGAGCCGGGCGACCAACTACAGTTTGGATTTATGTCCCCGGACGCTTCTAAGGCGCCGAAGAATGTCGCGAAGGATGGCGTAGAAGAGCTTGGAGAGATCCATCCTGCCCTGAAACAGGCGATGAGAGACGGCTATGCCATAGCCCTGCTAAATATTGTGTTTAAAAATATAGAGGAATTATTTAACGGCGATGTCGATACAATTGCCAAAAATCTTACTGCCGCATTCCTGAAAGAGACGCTTTCCGAAGACGGCCGTGCCAGGCTGCAGGAATATTTAAAAGATGCCGGAAGGCGCGAACATCTTCAGAGAGCCCTTTTAACTCTGCAAACAGTCTTGAAAAGCTCTAGTCAGGAACCGACGCTTTCTAATCGGAGGATCGTTGTCGTGCTGGATGATGATCCAGGAGTCAAATTTGATAATGACCGCATATTAAGCCATTCGGGCTGGGGTATAAAATCCGGAACTCGTACGAACGGCACTATATTCCTGAGCCTTACTACGTTGGATGCGGGGAGGACCGATCCGGAAGGCCTGCGCTGCCTTTTGGAACATGAAAACTCCGATCTCGAGAGAGGAGGACACGTAGAGCCTGTTGGTATAGAGAAAGACGCTATTGACAGGCTTTGGGAAGCGGTGCGCCGTAGGGGTGGCTATAGAGCTACTCCGGAGGGGGAAGCGCCGAAGCCGCCCATACTTGAGAAGACCCAGATAGAGTTGCCGCCTCCAGATTTTAAAGAAGCGCAAGCAGCGCCGGGGCAATCGGCCGAAGAGATCAATGCCGGCTCAGCCCAACTTAAAGAACTCTTATTTGATGCGAAAGGAACGAAGGCAGGCGGGAAGTATTGCCAGGATGCGAGACAGAGCCTTAAAAAATTCGCGCATCTGATGGCCAGAAGTTTGCACGACAAGACAGCGATGGGATTCATCCAGGCTGATTTAAAACCTGACAATATACTCGCTCCTCTTGAAGCTCAGGAATTCGCGAAAGAGGTCACAAAGGATATGGACCTCGGCCTTATGTTCTTTGCGAGGAAGATGCCGTGGAGATACACAAAATACTTCTTCTTTACGGCGCTCGTGCAGACTCCATATCACATCAGGCTCTTCATTGAGTCGGAAGTGAAAGACGCCATAGATGAAGAGATAAAGAGAAGATTCCCGGATGGTTTACCCCTCGCCCGGTACAAAGATGATCTCGCCCGGAGTATTACTAATAAGCTCTTCGACTTTTTCCTGGACGAATACTTTGACAGCCTGATCGATAAGGACGCAGAGTCAGGCAAGGAAAATGTGACTGCCGTAGAGGTTCTCGGCAGAGGAGGCAAATTCAGGGCCGGCCGGAAGGCCGTGATAAAAGAGCTGATCAGGAAGGGACCGTCCATTTTGGCATGTGCTAAGGGCATGGATGAGTTCCTGGATGGTATATACGGAGGCGTTGCTAAAGAGATAATAGAGATATTGAATATGAAGGGAAGCGAAAAAGACTCGTTATTCTGGGATGAAAAAGATCTTATATCACAGAAGAAGACGCCTCATGAAAGGATAAAGGCGTGGGCCGCATATCAGGATAGGAAGCTCGGGGACCAGGGTGACAGGGTTTTGATCGATGCAGGATGTCCTCAATATACGCTCGTAAAAGCTATTCTTGCCAATAACGCCGATAGCAGGAAGATCATAAATAAACTGCTTCCGTCTTTCTCCTACGCCCTCGACAAGCGGGCAAAATTCGATGATCTCCAGCTTAAAGCGCGCCTTCTCAATGACCTCGTAAAATTGTCGTTATTCGGGCGATCAGGACTTGAGAAAGAAGAGTCCGCAGGTATAGTTAGCGAGGACGAAAGAATAGAACATTTTAACGAGAGCCGTAACAACATCCCGGAGAAACTGTTCAAAGGAGACAAGAATAAAGAGAGGAAGTATGTAGAGGACCTCAAACTCTTTTTAAAACACAGGTTCGGGATCTTTGCGAGCGGCGGGTCTTCCGGCATCTATAATCATTACCTTGTCAGAAGGCATATAGGCTGGGTCAGAAACGATATACCGAAATATCTTCTGTTAAGCGACAGGAAGAAGTGCGGGGAATTGGCCGGTTTTGGCATAAATGTGCCCGTAAGACTTGAGCTTATTTTAAGACGGATGGAACCGATCCCTCCCGCTTATGAAAGTTTCATAAAGCTGATAAGAAAGATGTCGCTGGCAGCCGTATCTATCAATTGTATAAAGGGCAGACGCCAAAGAAGCGAAAGCGAAAGCGCTAATAAGGCCGATGATAAGGATGATGCGCGCATATTTAATATTGCATATTCGCTCGCCGTTAATATAGTAAGAAGAGACGGGAAGGCACCGGCCATCGATGACATATTGAAGGACGTAGAAGATGATATCAGATTTCTTTTTTCCGATACGGATACAACGGGAGGAATAGCCTGCATAAAGAAAGGTTTATCCGATATCTATGAAGATTTGAAGAAGGATAAGAAGGAGATCGATGATCTGCTTAAGGATCTCATCACGGACAATAAAGAGAGGGATGGTATACTTGGGCTGATAGATCGCTGTATACCCATAAGAAGCCCCGATGAGGAGCCCTATGTATTTAAGTATCCATTGAGAACCGAGAAAGATTATGAGATAGGAAACGCGGACAATGAGATCCTCGAGGCATATAAGAAGAAGTTTGCAGGCAAGAAGTGCGATCTGGCGCATGCGGGATACAGGGCTTCTATGCAGGACGGCTTCAGCGCCGTCACTCCGGATAAGATAGTGAACCTTATAGGCGGTTTCAACAAATATATCATAAAGGAATACAGATCCGAGGCCCTCCTGCTCTTAGGAGGCGCTTCCGCTCCGGAGGACACATATATTCTCGAGTTCCCTGACGGAGAACAGCTCTATCTATCGGAAGACATCAGGGATCTTCTGCTCTCTCCGGTTGACAGGTCAGCTTTAAAGAGCGCCGGATACAGTGAGCGCCTTACGCGATTGCTAGGAAGATTATCCGGAATGTTTCCGGGAAAGGAAGCGCCGGAGCCGCAAAAGAAGCGTAATTTCCTGCTCCTCGCGCCAAAGAATGACATAGACAGGGAGTTCGAGTTCAGGCTTTCTGCCAGGAAGTCCGGCCAGACTCTTCTGGGGCAAAGATATGTTGTTCGCAAATTCAGCCAGGATGAGATCGATGCGGATAGAGAAAAGGGCGGTAGGAGGGAGTGGGATACGTTCGGCGCCCTGCAGGAGCATTTTAAAAGGCAGTATATTCCTATGGATGAATTGTTTAAGCTCTGGTTCGGGAATGACCTGAGGGCAGGTCTGTTATCAGCCTCTGAATTTTATGATGCGTCCAGAGCGGCTAAACCGCTTCCGCCGAAGACGTTCATTGAGCTTATAGGGAAGGTGCAGCACATGGATAGTACGCCTGTGGGCACCCGTAATACGGAGGATATGGCTATCAGGATAAAAGAGAAAAGGAATCCGTTAAAAGTGTCCCAGTCGGCGATAATTCGGAGATATTTAGAGGCCAGGACTGAATTTATACCACCAAGGGTTATTTCGGATGGAAAAAGCCTTGGAGGTACCGCGATCTTCCGTCTCGGTGTGCATGAGGAGAAAAATATTCCGCGCGATTGGTTCAATTATTGTTTTCTTGAGAAGACCGGTCAGGATACGATGAAGGCCGAAGACATACACAAACCCGCGATAGAGTTTATGAAACGCCGCTTAATGGAAGAAGTAAGGGCCCAGAAGAAAGGGGAGGGGATAAAGGTAAAGGATGAAGATGTCTGCGATATGGTAGCTTCGATTGTAAGATTCGAAAGAGATGAAACTTGTAAGATAAGATGGATAGACGTCAAAGAAGAACTTTTAGATTATATGCTGCATGGCCTGTCGATCAGTTATAAAGCGGCAAATAAGATTATCGCTGATACTAAAAGATTGGTGCAGGAAGCCATACTTAAGGCTGCGGGGTCGCAGATCCCTAACGATGCCGTTCCTGGTAAAGTACCTGCAAAGAGAGAGAAATGGGAGATTTCAAAGCCGGAGCTTAAGGCCCTATTGAAGAAGGTAGGGATGGAAGAGCCTGCCAGGCTGCTGGGAGCGACTCTCGGGCGCCTGGAACAATTAATAGATGACAGATGTCATGAAAAAATTCCAGATGTATTTCAGAGAGTGCTCTCTAAGAAGTTCCCCGGGCAACTTAGGCGCATACGATCTTCATTTGCCAAGGCCGCCCCGGCTAAAGCATTGTATAAGGTAGAGCTTGAAGCACTGCTTAAAGATATGGGTAATATAAGCGGGGACCTTGTATCGCGTATAATAGAAAGCGGCGAATTCCATATATGGATAAGAAGGTATATTTATAAATTTAAGAAACACAAGATATCCGAGCTTGAAATAGCCGAAAAGATCGGCGTGCCTTGCCAGACATTGATAGATTGGTCTAAAGAGATGAGCCGCCCTGATTCAAATGACCGCGGCCTCTGCACCATGATAGCAAAAGTCTTTGCGGGATTGTATCAGAAGATATCATCTAAAAAGATGCTGAAGGCCATCGGCAAACCCGGCGACCCCATCCCTGTCGGCAAACTTCCTCCTAAACGCAACCTTGCACAATCTGCAAGTTCAATCAGTAAAGTGTCCTCATCCTGGCTGGAGATCACCGTAAAACCGGCTTCGGAAGCGAAAGGATTTAACATCGTTGGAGGGACGCTTCCGCCAGGCCGGATGAACGGAGGATTAAAGAGACTGCATAGAAAGCTTCCCAGATACGGCAAAGAGCCGCTTCCCGATCCCGCCCATCAGGCGCTCGGATATAATGAGAGAACGGATCTTACTGACCTGAAGAGGTCCATCATAGAGATCGCGAAGCAGTTTGACCCGGCAAGCGGCGATCTCAACAAGGCTATCAGAGATATAGACAATGCTGTGCTAAACAGGATAATAGGCCTGGAGCATATCATGAACGGGGCGGAAAATTATAATGGGCCCGGTTATACAAAAGAATATAAAGACTTCGCGCGCGACCTCAAGCGGTTATATTCGCTCAGGCTCATTATGCGCATGGAAGGCGTAGGAAAATACGATGCGAAAGAGTATCTCATGTTTTACAGGGCCGTGTTGTCAGTGATAGATCCGATGCTTGACTTTAGAGGAGGCGCCGGCAACGGGCTATTCGATAATTTTGAAAGATATGTTCCGCGGATCGAACTCGTGATGCTCAATATCGATGAAGAGGTAGCGAGATACGCTGAAGGCACAGCCAATCCACGCCTTAAAAAGCTCGCCCTGTCGCTAGGTGAGTCGTTGAAAGATGAGGTCTTCTATATAATGTATATGAGATGTTTCTATGAAATATCAGATATCGACTATAAGTTTTTTAAGACGAGGATAGACAGGCGCGATGATCGTACGGCAATAGCCATTACTCAGCGCGACAGGATAGACAGGATCGCAGGGATGTTCTGCAGTTTTTGTACGAACGAAGAATATAAAAGATTGATAAGCAGGAAAGCAAGCTTCGCAAAAAATGAGATCGCGAAGCAGTTGAATCCAGAACAGCGCAGACAGCCCAACGCAGGGCCGTCGGCCGCAGCAGCCGGCGAAGGATGTATTATGCAAGGCCCTTTTTCAGAGGCGCACACTCTCGATTTCATAAATGAAATTCGCGAAAAGGATGTTAATAAAATAGACAGAGAAAAATACAGAGAAAGGATCAAGGCCTTAGCGAATTTTATTTTAACAAATGTTGGCAAGATCGAACTTCAGGACGAGGGTAATCGTGCGACATTGGATGTCAATCTGAAAATATTGAGCGGCGGGCAAGGCAAGATATATGGCTTTCAGGGGAAGAAATATATTGTAAACAAAAATGATTTCTTCCTGGGAACGTCTTTATTATATCCCAAGGAGATGCCGGAACTATTCCTCGCCACAGACCTCATAAACGAGCTGGATAAGTTAGGATCAGAGATCGGAAATGAATATATCGTGCACGAAATATTATGCCGTATTATAAGCCATGACGAGGCTATCAGGGTTCAAAAACAGTTATTTAAAAGCCACTATAATAAAGATGTTTGGCCTCCAAAAGGAGTGCTTGGAATGGCGCTGCGCAAATTCATCGATGAACATTTGCCGAAAGACCCTGCATTAGCGGCTAAAATGAAAAGATCGATAGATGGATTAAGCGACTATCATTACTGTCCCGACATCCCAGGCATGGTAATAATATTAGATGAAATAAAAAAATCATTTTTAGAGAATATGGATAATCCGGAAGTAAGGTTTTTAGGTCCGTCCCTCGGCCTACGCTATGCCAGACTGGTAACATATTATACCCTTAAGGGATCACGCGATCTTGGCCGTGCGGTAAAATTGTCCGAATCAGCATACGACTTATTTACCATATCTCCTCCGACAAAGGATAGGAAGGACCTGGCGTGGTCTGTAATTGAGCCCCATACGCATCTCGCAATGCTGCTGTTGCACGAGACGAACCCGAAGATCAATGAGATTGAACTTATTGTAAGAAGGGAGCATGATCTCTTTAATAGTAATTCTGATGGCGCTTTCATGGCGACCGTGTCAGCACTCATCGTCTCTATTTACTTGCAGTTGGCCTCTCATTACCATTATATTAGTCTGCAATATAGAAACTTAGACAAGGCGAGAGAGATGCTGGATGCCGCTTATGACTTATTCAGAAAACATGCTGATGCAAGGAGAATGAAGGCCGAGGCCCATTATATTATCATTAGATATATAAAATTGGCTTCGGATCTTTGGGCGCAACGGCATGACATGGCGCCGTTGATAAGAAAATTTAATTCCCATAAAGAGAACAATATCGTCGCGCTATTTCTAAAGACTTTCTTGTCGCTTCAGTCGAATGAACAAGGCGCGGTGCAAAGAGCTGAGGCGTTTTCGGACTATATTTGCCATCCGAGATTCCGTATCTTTGGAAACGAAATACTAGCAATATCCAATGACTTGAGGCGTTGCGCAGCTTACATTTCCATAATGGGCGATGCGCAAACCCGGGAAGCCTTAACACCCCTTAACCCCAGGAGATCACAGTTGGGATTTGGAGGTATTATCGATATTCCTTTGTCGCGGATCTTACAGTCATATTACGATCAAAGGTTTGCAAAACTACCAGATGGAATTTTAACCGGGACTACATCCCGCGTGTCAAGGATAGCGGACGGCCAGCATCCGACCGCGGCCGGACCGGGAGATGGTGATTTCGTTGGAACGACGTTTCCGCTAGGCCCGATGAATGAGGCCTTGAGAGGGCTTTATGCAAATTCGGAAGCGCCGCTGCCGGCGGCGATAGAGAGGGCAGGCCAGGGATCGGCGCGGGAAACGTCCACTAAAATATTGTCGAAGGCTGCTTCATCTGCGCAGCCCACAACCGCCTCAAGCGCGGATATCGAAGTGAAAGCCCAGGAGTTCCTGCGCGCTATAAACAAAGAGAGGGAACTCACTAATAATATCCAGGACGAAGTTCTCTCGAACCTCGTTTCCGGCAGACGGCTTATACTTGAGTTCAATGAAAATGTAATAAAAGCAGGCGGCGACGGTCAACTGAGCCTTCTAGTGAAAAGCCTTAAGAAGTGGAGAAAGGATCTATGGGATAATAATGAAGATATGAGGGGATTATTGGATAGATTCGTTATCCAGGAATATTCAAATATACCCAAGTTAAGGGAAAACCTTCAGACAGAAGAAGCGCGGGGTAAGAGGCCGGAAGATAATGGAGATACATGGATATTTATCTTCACGCAACCGCCGAAATCGGAAAATGATGACGAGAAGATACCGAAAGATCTTGGAGTAGACGGCGCCAATATCAGGCCTGTCTACATGGAGAATCTTGAAATGTTCGGAAGCGATTCGTACCTCCCATTGTTCGAAGTAGCGGCTATAACGCTGGCCAAAGAACTTGTAAGATGGAGCATAGATGATGTTAAAAAGGCGCTTGCGGCGCGGTCAATAGAGTTAAAGGAACTAGGCATAGGCGAGATCAGTATAGACGAAAAGACAGGTATACTGGTATTCAAGCTACTCCCGACGATAAAGAAGTATGAACCTGGAGACATGGCAAGCCGCTACTCCAGGATTATCCAATTCCTGCACTCAGCTTAGTTAGCATATAAAAAAGTAAGCTACACATAGGGTAATAATATGGTATACTTGTAATAGAAGCGGAAATAGGTTTATTTTTTTGAGTCACTTTATAAGAAAATTTATAAAGTGGTACAATTTAACGAGAGAAGGATGTGTTAGATTATGTTCGACGCTAGATCTAATACGCCAAAGCTAAGTTTTTTGAGGCCTAGAAAGGTAAATAATGCAAATTTTACCTTTGGTAGGCCTGTTTTTATTATATCATTGGCCTTACTATTCTTATTCAATGCATTAGGGGGTGACATGTTGATAGGTGAAGCTTGGGCTGCCAGATTGCCTTCAGGGCTTACTAGCGTCGGCCTTGATAGTGCAGGCAGCCCATCACCTCTTAAGAGCCTGAGCGTGGCCACATTCACGCTCCCTCAGGAGCTGGGATACGTCCAGGCATCCATCGAAGCCCCAAATTCCGATAGGACCGTAATACATATACAAGATGCCCACTGCAACTATGCCGCCCAGAAGTCCATTGCAGAAATACTGAATTATCTTACAACCGAATATGGCATAGACGCCGTCAACTGCGAAGGCGGAGCCGAAAGCTATGATCTCTCTCCATTCACCGACATACCTGAAAAGGATATACGGGAGAAGACCGCCAACTTCTTTGTGAAGGAGGGCGTTGTGAGCGCGGCGGAATATTACGCTGTGAATAACCCAGATAAGGTGAAGTTGTGGGGAATAGAAGACCCCGATCTATATTTGAAGAACCTGAAAGTCTACAGGGATTCCCTCTCCCACAAGGGCGAAGTCGACAGGTCCATGAAATCGATAGAATATATTCTCGATAACCTAAAACGGCACATATATTCGGATGAATTACTGGAGCTCGACAAGCACTACACCGATTATAAAGAGGAGAAGGTAACTTTCAAAGAATATATGCTCTATATAATAGCTATGGCCCAGAAGAGGATGATCGATATAAGACCTTTCTCCGATATGTACCTATTGAGCCAGGCGCTTTCCGAAGAGGATAATATAAATTTCAAGCGCGCCAATAACGAGAAGGATGAGGTTGTCGATAAATTGAAAAAATCCCTGTCGAGGAACGAGCTTGAAGAGCTGATGGTAATGGTAGGCAAGTTAAAGACCGAGCGGATATCTCAAGCCGATTTTTATGCCTATCTGGTAAAGAAGGCTAAGTCTGTAAAGCTCGAGATGTCGGGCTATCCAGAATTGCAGAAATATATAATATACATCTCATTATACGGCGCGATAGACAGGACAAAAGTAGTTCAGGAGATCGACACGATCGAGTACAGGATAAAGACATCCCTGTATGAGAATGATACCCAGAGGGAGCTCGGGGTCCTATCCAAGAACCTCGCGATAACGAAAAATATGTTTAACATCTCGCTCACGAAAGACGATTATACTTATTACAAGGAGCACAGGGAAACATTCGCGGTGGCGAACTATACCTCTTTTATCGATAAGAAGGCGCCGCTTTATAAGATAAGCGCGGCGCTCGATAATAATATAGGCTCGCTCGATGGTTATCGCGACAGCATGGAAGAGTTCTATGAATGTTCTCTCGAAAGGGATAAGGCATTCATAAAGAATATCAAATTCACCGACCACGACAGGCCGAACTCCATAATAATAACAGGAGGTTTTCATACCGAGAATTTGAGAGAGCTATTTAAGAATGAGAACGTCTCCTATATTTCGATAATGCCGAAGTTCAAGATGGAGAAGGGCTACGAGAGCCCGTATTTAAAAAGGCTCGCTGGCCAAAGGACTGCGCTCGAGAACGTGATCGATACCGCGATCCCCGCGGTGCTGAACCTGGCGGTGGTGAATATACTTTGTAACCAGCTCAATCTCAGGGTCGAAGGAGAAGCAAGGATGGAGCTCTTCAGACTCGCTGTAGTTATAGAAGCCGCTTTAATGAGAGGCCAGCAGTTCATATTTAAGATCGACAGCAATGCTTATATCAATAAACCCGCGCCAACGGAAAACAAAATAATAGTGTTTAATATGGGCGAAGAAGGCAATGTTTCTTTTAATACTACATTAGCTAATGAACCTAACTTTGCGGAATTGGTGAGCAAAGCCCATGCCAAGTTAACAGCGTTTGGCAGGGACGAATCTGGCAAGGACGTCTTCAAATGGGAGCCATTATCCGCCAAAGGCCGGGAACCATCCAGCGCAAAGAGCTCAGCGAGCACTGAGTCGTCAAAACAGAAAAAGCCGATCATCCAGCCCGCGGGACCGATTACGCCAAAAGCAATGTCGGCTGATGAGAAATTTGCACAGGATATGCGCCGCCTTTCAGGCGATCTGCGGCAGGGAGTATTGAATATATTCCTTATAAAGACAACTCCCCAAACGATAGCGGGTCAAACAACTATAGGTCATGAGGCTAAGAACACTTTTGAGAAAAAATTTGGGCTCGATGCAATAATCTTATACTATACAGATCTAAAAGGGCAGAGAGCCCAGTTGGAGCGCATGAACCAATTGTTACTACTTGATGAAAACAGAGGAAAGTATCCTATGGCATTCGCAAATTGTATGAACAAGCGCGAACTTAAAGTAACGCGGAACTTCATCGATAAAAACAGAGCTATTAAAGATATGGTAGCGGTGGGCAGGGATTTTGGCAGAGGCGAGAATCGGGTTCCCGAAGAGGTTAAGGTTATGTTTGTAGGCAGCACGGTTATGAATGATAGAAGGCTGAGTAAGACCTTCAACATGAGTGCAGAGTATCTATTTGAGAGCAGAAAAAATATATTGAGGGCCTTCGAATCAAACGGTATTATAAGTGTTGCTAATATAAACAAGATCTTAGGAATAAACATTACCGGTGTTGATAGTTTGACAGAGAGAGATGCGGCATTAATAGATCAAATAATGGATTATATCTGGCGCGGATCATTGAACTTGAGTTGCTCAAAGGTAGACTGGAAGACATTCGATGACTGGAAGAACTCCCAGCGCCAACTTCTGCAATCCGTCTAACCAAAAAACACCAATTCTAACCCCCGGCGTTAGAATGAGGTGTATCAGTTTTCTAAAGACACATTCTTTATAATTGCTAACTGTCTTTGATAATCGATTTGGTCGAGAACAAATTTTTTGTATGACTCGGGTTTAATACTAAGCAAGCCATGGTAATTACATAACCTTTTTTCAGAGGCATCCGGGTCTATATATTCTTTATATGATGAATATTTCCATTCGCCAGGATCGTTCACCAAGAAAGCGGTTACGGGATTTAAATGAATATACCTTGTCAAATGAAGCAGCTGCTCATCGTTATTAATAAGCACATTTTGAAATCTACCTTCCCACAGGGGACCCTTTCTTGAATGCCGCATATTGAAGTACTTGCTATAACTATTAGAGATCAAGCCCATAAATCTTTCTATACCATCGACCAGATTCTGTTTAAGAATTAAATGAATATGCGTAGGCATTATGCAATATGCCACTATATCGACAAGTCGTCTTTGAAAGATTAAGCCAGGGTTTTGTATTTTTTTATATGTCGAAAAACTATATGGGACTTCATCAGCGATATAAAACGACATTAATCCCACGATTCTATCGTAATCCCTGTAGTCATTAAATATCTTAAAACCCGCAATGCTCTTATTACATATGTGATAAATCTCACCATTCACCAAAGAAACCTTCCTAATAGGCATAATTAACCCCTTTCTTTATAAAAGACCAATTCTAACTCCCGGTGTTAGAATAGGGTCCCATATACTATAAGACGGAAAAAACGGTCAAATTGTTGCAAATTATTTTAAAATAGTTTGTTTTGAGATAGGCCCAAGCTCAAAATTAGACCAATTCTAACCCCCGGTGTTAGAATAAGGTTAAAAATAATGCTTGACAAATGATACTAATATGGTATCATATCGCATGAGGTTTAAATGAAGTTATTGTCCAGGAATGCTGATTACGCGGTTCGCGCGGTATGTTACATCGCAGATGGTAAAGACGATATCGTAACGGTTACCGAGCTTGTAAGAAAACTGAATATACCGCGCCCTTTTTTGAGAAAGATATTGCAGGCGCTCAATCATAAGAAGCTCCTAAAATCATTTAAGGGTGCAGACGGCGGTTTCAAGCTGGCAAAAGATGCGGAGAATATTTATCTGGTAGATATCATAGAAGCTTTTCAGGGGCCGTTCAAGCTGAACGAATGTTTTTTCAAGAAAGACCTGTGCCCAAATAGAAAGAGCTGTTTTCTCAAAAAAAAGATAGATTCGATCGGAGATAATGTATATAAAGAACTTAAGTTGATAACGATAGGCTCTATATTAAGAGGGGAGTAGAGAATGGCGAAGAGAAAGATAATAAAGATAGATGAGGATAAGTGCAATGGGTGCGGATTATGCATCCCGAATTGTCCGGAAGGCGCGTTGCAGATAATTGATGGGAAGGTGCGGTTGGTGAGCGACCTCTTCTGCGATGGCCTGGGCGCATGTATAGGCCATTGCCCGCAAGGCGCCATTGAAGTGGAAGAGCGAGAAGCCGAAGCTTATAACGAAAAGAAGGTTATGGATAATATAGTGAAGCAGGGCAAGAATACGATCATCGCACACTTGAAACACCTGAAAGAACACAATGAATTCGTCTATCTCAAAGAGGCGATGGACTATCTTGTCACTAAAGGTATAAAGGTAAGGCCCAGCGATCTTACAGACACGGTTGCTTCGGGGCCGTGCAGCTGTCCAGGCGCAAAGGTGAGCCAAAGAGCTCCGGAAGATGACCAGAAAGGCGCCAGGCCCACCACTGAAAAACGCCTGACCCCTTCGAGACTTAGGACATGGCCGGTGCAGTTGAAGCTCGTACCGGCCTTCGCGCCGTTCCTGAACGACGCGGATATATTGATAGCAGCAGACTGCGTGCCGTTCGCTTATGCCGATTTCCATGAGGATCTGCTAAAAGGGAAGATACTGCTCGTAGGGTGCCCTAAACTGGATGATATTGCATATTATAAGGAGAAAGTCTCGCAGATAGTGGCGAATAACGATATCAAATCGATAACGTACGCGCATATGGAAGTACCTTGCTGCTTTGGTCTATTACCTGTAATTAAAGAAGCTATCGCGCAATCAGGGAAGAATATCCCTTTCAATGATGTCACGATCAGTATAAAAGGGGAGAGGTTAAGATGATATTCAATTGTCCCGGTTCGGGCAGGTTCAAAGAGCCCTATCCGGAAGAGATAAAGTGCAGCGCTTGCGGCCAGGAGGCCGAGATCTGGAGCGACGAGATCAAGACCATATGTTTCAACTGCGGGGCCATCATCTCCAAAAATATTAAGCAGGGCTGTTACATGTGGTGTAAATTCGCCAAAGAATGTATCGGCAAGGATATCTATGAAAAACATATGAAGGATAAAAAGGAAAAGGAGGAGTAATATCTTCAGAAGCAAAATACTTTATTAAAAATTAGTTATATGATAGAATAACAAGCCCAACATAAGGAGAATCACGATGAAAGAGAAGATAGAAGCTGCGTTAAATAAGATACGGCCGATGCTGCAGGCGGACGGCGGGGATATAGAGCTTGTGGACGTCTCCAAAGATGGCGTTGTTAAGGTGAGGCTTAAAGGAGCATGCGGATGCTGTCCGATGAGCCAGATGACATTAAAAAATGCCGTTGAACAAAAGTTGAAAAAAGAGGTCCCAGGCATAAAAGAGGTAATAGCGTCATAATAAGCTTACCTTTATAGCTATAATATGATAAAGGCCATACACTTTAAAGGCTCTCCCTTGACTCTTGTAGGCAGGAACCTTAAGACGGGTTCGCGGGCCCCATCTTTCAGGATCATCTCCCAGGACCTCAAAGAAGTCACTCTTTCGGATTTTAAGGGAAAGGTAAAGATATTGACCTCATTCCCATCCCTCGATACGCCCGTCTGCGACCTGCAGGTCAAAGAGTTCAATAAGAAAGCTCTGGGCCTGTCAAATGATGTCGTTATCGTCGGGATAAGCAAAGACCTCCCGTTCGCGCAAAAGAGATTCTGCTCCGAGTTCGAGATAAAAAATATTTCTATCTTTTCCGACTACCGGTATTCTTCATACGGGATAAATTATGGTTTGCTGATAAAAGAATTGGGCCTTTTAGGCAGATCGGTCATAATTGCGGACAAGAACGATATTATCAGACATATCCAGATAGTCGATGAACTTACTACGCCACCCGATTACGAAGATGTCATCAATAATCTGAAAGATGTAATAAAGGCCCCGGCCGCTCCCGTAAAAGAGGCGCTGCCATTGCATTGTAAGCCCTGTGAAGGCGGAACGCTACCTCTTACGAAAGAGGTAATCGAAAGATTGTTGGCCGAAAGCCGCAGCTGGCAGGTCATAGAAGATAAGAAGATATTCAAAGAGTTCAAATTTAAAGACTTTGTAGAAGCTAAATATTTTCTGGACCTCGTCTCTGTTATAGCGGAAGACCAGGGCCATCACCCGTCAATGGCCATAATCTATAATAAGGTCAGGATAACGCTGACGACTCATGCGGCCGGAGGTTTGACAGATAACGATTTTATAATGGCGCGTATAATAGATGAGGTCATATAGTAAGGAGGTGAAGAAGATGAGCTGCGGAAAGTGCGGTAAAAAGAAGCCAAAGAAATAATAAGGAGAGCATAATGGATAAATATAAATGCCTGATATGCGGTTATATTTACGATCCGGCTTTGGGCGATCCGGATAGAGGCATAAAACCCGGAACGAGCTTTCAAGCTTTGCCTGACGACTGGGTATGCCCGGAGTGCGGCGCCCCGAAGAGTGAATTTGAAAAAATATAGCTAATACGGAGGAGATGATGAAAGCAAAAGTGGACGCGGATACATGCATAGGTTGCGGGCTCTGTGAGAGCACGTGTGCAGAAGTATTCAAGATGGATGGCGATAAGGCGGTAGTTGTAGGCTCGGTAGTTCCAAAGGACGCAGAAGATTGCTGCAAAAAAGCTACAGAGGATTGCCCGGTTACAGCGATCTCGGTCAGCTAAAATAAAAAGAGGCGGTTTAAATGGCCGAAGTTTCCATTCTTATCGGAGGTAAGGCCGGTTTCGGAATAGATAAGTCGGGAGCCATAATATCGCTTATCGTGAATTCTCTCGGCTACAGCGTCTATACTTACCGCGATTACCCGTCTATAATAAGAGGCGGACATACATTTTCCATAATAAGGGCCGCCCAGGAGAGGATATCGAGCCACAGGAACGCGGTAGATTATATCCTTGCCTTGAATCAGGATACCGTAACTCTTCATAAAGAGAGAGTTAAAGAGACCTCGGTAATAATTTACGATGCCGACAGCGTTAAATGTGACGGGGTATGCCCGGTTAAAGACGCTGTCGGCATTTCTGTCGGCAGGATACTTAAAGAAGAGACGGCGCCCGAGATAATGCGAAACACATGTGTTATCGGGGCATTTTCCAAAGTTGCCGGCGTAGAATGGAGCCTGGTAGATAGAATTTTAAGGAAAGAGATCTCCAAAGACATAGAGATCAATATCAAAGTTGCCCGACGCGGATATGATGAGGTTAAATCCGTTGCCGCGATCAAGCCCGTTAAAAGAATGGCTCTGCCTCTTATCACCGGAAGTGAGGCTATGGGCCTCGGTTTCCTGAAGGCAGGGCTTGACACATATATAGCATATCCTATGACGCCGGCCTCACCGCTCTTACACTTCCTTGCGGCAGAGGCGGAAGATTTTTCTATCAAAGTTATCCATCCGGAGAGCGAAATAGCCGTAATGCTTATGGCACTGGGATTTTCATACTGCGGGGAGTCGGTCGCCGTAGGAACTTCCGGCGGAGGGTTCTGCCTGATGACGGAAGGCTTAAGCCTTTCGGGGATGGCGGGGCTTCCAGTGGTGGTAGTCCTGGGCCAGAG